>Ga0207907_100217_pt1 | contig 26033 bp, 30 predicted proteins | sample LinPmetageLP52_FD_184062 | JGI IMG/M metagenome (GOLD analysis project Ga0207907, IMG submission 184062) | Marine viral communities from the Subarctic Pacific Ocean - LP-52 (SPAdes) | ecosystem: Environmental > Aquatic > Marine > Oceanic | place: Pacific Ocean | collected 2011-08-26
CGCCCCAAGAATTTCGCCACGCATCACAGGCCCCGCATAAGTGACGTCAGTAATGACGTCATTAGCGACGTCTCTTAGATCATCGCTCCAGCCTCAGGCAGGCGGTGCCAATGGCTCGGTTACAGACATGCTTTGGCTTGGGAGATTGATCCTGCAGTCCAGCCTCACCACGCTGTAGATACCGGTCATACCAGCGATAGAATGTGGTGCGGGGTATGCCCAATTTGGCCAGCGTTCGACGCGCCGACAGGTGGCTTTCTTCGACCAGACGGATGATCTCTAACTTCTCAGATGCAGGATATCTCATTCGGGGTCGCCCCCACCGTCGAACATGCTTTTTTTGAGAAGCCGCAGTTCGAGCGCTTGCTCCGCCACGACCTCTTTCAAATCACGCGTTTCACGGCGCAGTTCCTTCACCTCATCGGTGTTTGCCGCACGTGCCGTATCGCCCGCCAGACGCCGTTTGCCAGCTTCCATGAAGTCTTTGGACCATTTGTAGTAGATGCCTTGAGATATTCCTTCACGGCGGCAAAGTTAAGCTATGCTGTCCTCGCCACGCAAGCCATCCAGCACAATCCTAATCTTCTCTTCTGATGAATAATACTTGCGGGTGGCCCGTTTGATATCTTTGACGATCTTATTGCCAGGGCTTTTACCTGTTCCAGTTGTCTGTCTCATCTTCCACTCCTCAGTGGCTACGATGAGCCAAGAGCACTCTCTTATCAAATACCTCTATTTGGACCCATAGGCGCTGACGTCAGACACTGGAGGAGTAACGGGACCAGCCTAATCAAAGTTTCCGCAGTGCAGCGCACACGGTCTGTGCATCGGCAAACATGTCGATTAACGACATGGAATGACCCTGCAGCTCAGATGGGTAAACAAGGTCCAAGAAGCGCTCGTTAGGCGTCTCGATCAGGAGATCGTATGCCGCGTCTGAGAGCGTCATGACCCACCCCAACTCGAAGTGGGGCCGCCCTCGCGTTCCGAATACCATGCAGCGCACAGAGCTCTGCTCAGCGCACCACTGCAAGAGATCTGTATCTACGCCCCCTGTCCTCTTATCGATCACTTCGAGATGCAGCATGCCGAATTCTTCTTTAGCGTCAGTGATCGAGTAGTTGCCTGGATCCTGTGCTAGATGCGCGCCGAGAACCTCAAAGATGCCGATCCATCCTGCGGGTTGGTGCCTTAGGCGGTCGGCACCCTCAATGCCGGCCGATGTCATCGCCCAGAGCAGCGTCTCGATGCGCACAGCATACCCCAATTCAGGGTGGCCAGCCTCGTGTGGCGGGGGTCTTAAGGACATTGGTAAAACTCCTATAGGGCGTCATCACATCGACGTAGAGGTCTTGCGGGGAAACCGCGTTACTTGCGGCCAGCCGGTGCAACACCGGCACACAGACCGGCGCTCAAATTGGTGCTGTGTGATCCCCTCGGGGACATCTTCGGGCTTGCGGATGACGGTATAGCCGCAGTCCCAGCATCTCAATTCGATGTGAGTGACGCCGACGCTGAATAGCTCGTCAGTCATCGCCGCCACGATCAGAGATTGCTGGCCGCGGAGATGGTTGACGCTTTCTTGGCTTGGGGATGTGCGCTGCCGGAACGGGTTCATCTCCGATCACCCGCGCTGCGTACTCTGAGATCGTCTCGGCGACCGTTGAGGGCCCGATGAGCTGCTCAATTTCTTCGTTTGAGCAGTCCGCATCAGCAAGCCGAGCTGCCAATGCAGACCGAGCTGCAGCCCTCTGGTCGCTCGTAAAAGCCACCGTGTCGAAGCTGAATGTCATCCCCCGCATGCGAATTTCTGGATCGGCACGAAACTCGCCATGCAGCGCCTCAAAGATGGATAGTACGCGTTTCGCGTAGGCGATAAAGGTAGTCTTGTCGTTGGTATGGGCGAGGATACGAGGATTAATGCCCTCGATGTCGACATAAACCGAGACCGCTGGCGTCGGGTCAGTGAGTAACGAGAGTTCGATATCTCTCCGGATGGTCGCATAACCGAATCCGCAATCAAACAAAGCTCGACGGAAGTCGCGGTAGTTTTTCACGCCGATTCCGCTCATGGCAACATCGCGGGTCACGCTACCTTCGCTATAGGCCCGCAAAAAATCCGCCGTGGTGACCAACCTGCGATGCAATCTGCTAGCGTAATCATGCAAATTCACTGGATCAGAGTAATTCGGCGATACCGTATATACGTCATGCCCCCCGACCAGCTCGACATCGATACCAAGCTGCTGCTGCAGACGCACTGCATCAGTTCTGATGGATCGTCGTGCCATCGCGTCGTCGCATCCGTAGACGTCGATGTGTGCGACATCGTCTGGGCGGATATAATGCACCTGCGCGATCAGCTGGACTGATCTGTCGGGGTACTTGGCAGCGATCGCATCTTGTACGGCTGCCAGTGCAATTGCCTGCGACATAAGATATCCTATGCGGGATGGAGGAGTGGTAGGAGTAGGCGGACTCGAACCGCCGCGCCGACGCTTATCTGGCGTCTAAAGGGGGTATAAGGCCCGTTGCGCACCATGCCACTCCCGAGTTTATCCGAACTAAGATCAGTTCGATATTCGGGAGCGTTCAAAGTGGTTGGTGCGCAGATCGTGGGTCATGCTTTGAGCATGACGCAAAGCATGATTGCTGGCAAGAGCAATCAAAAGTATCCAGAGTTACTTGAAGTTACTTGGACACCCGCCCTGCCCGAATGCTGTTGGAGCGGTAAAGGGTTCAGACTTCGCTTCTGCATTCATTACCTGGCTCCCCGTGGGAGCCAAAGACTGAATCGCCCCGAGTTTGTCGGAGACCATCAACTTAAGTAAGGATGATGGTTATGACAAAAAGCAAAATGGCAAATCGGTACTCGCCGGAGGTCCGCGCGCGTGCGGTCCGGATGGTGTTTGAACATCAAGGTTCATATGAAACGCAGGCGGGCGCGATTGCGGCCATTGCACCAAAGATTGGCTGTATTCCCCAGACTTTAAGCGGATGGGTCAAGCAGGCTGAGAAGGACAGCGGCATGCGCGACGGAGTGACAACCGAAGAACGTGATCGCATCGAGACGCTGGAACGGGAAAACCGTGAGTTGCGCCAGGCAGATGAAATTCTCCGCAAGGCGTCAGCTTATTTTGCGCAGGCGGAACAGGCCACATATGGCGATCACAACCAGTCTCTCAATGTTTATGACGCAGGTGATTTCGGCATGCTCGTTTGTATCGAGGATTCCAGCTTCCAGAATGACGGCAAGGTTCCCTACGGGTACTTTACTGACGAGCAGTATAATGACGTGCCTCACACCCCATGTAATCTTGAAGCGATGGAGACAGCCTTTTTTGTTGGCAGCGAATATTCAGATGCCCTTTGCGGGCAGGCGCTCACACATGGATCAGATCTAGTACAGTCAGCCGCATAGGCTTCAGCGAATGCAAAATTTGCGTTCCCATCGTTCACCTTCATTAGAGGGCTGTTGCATGCGACAGCCCTCTTCGCGTTCACCAGCACCCCGAAAAGTTATCCACATAAGAGACGGCCTCCAAACCTATCCAACGCAAAACCAGCGCGTACCTGCTTCTTAGACACAACCAAACGGAGCCGGTACAGAATGCCGAATACGCTTATTCCACAGAAGACCAAGCCCAAACGTCGCCGCTCGAAAGCCGAGCGCAAGGAAAGCGCGGAAACCTCGCGTGCCTATGATGCGAGGAAACGCAAAGCGGGGTTTGTACGCTCAAATCTCTGGGTACCCAAAGAGGACCTCGCAGACATTAAGTGGCTCGTAGAAACACGCACCTATAAGCTCTGTTTGCACTACGCGCAGACACGCGCTCAGCAGCATCTCAGCGCGACACCGCCCGTCAGGAAACGCAAACGCATCTCAAAGTCCGATCCCAGGCAGCTGGGTTTCGATTTTAGCTAAGGGTTGCTCTTTGTACCCTGCGTTGGCCAACCCACGTACATCGGCTCCGTATGGCGACATTGGCCAAGTGAGATACTCACTGCAACGCCTGGTATCATCAACCGACGTTCCACCTGCGCTCGTCAGCGTCATTTCGATCGGCGCTGACTTATATACCGCAGTGAGCGGCCCTACCCGAAACGGCTGGTCTGCATGCATGCTATGGTTACTGCGATGCCTATCATCATCGCTACGTATACGGGCAGAAATCTACCCTCGATTGTGCTTGACCGATCGGCTCAGCTTTGGCAAACTTCAGAGCATGACCACTGCTTGCCACATTACATTCTTCTCCCGAATATCGAGCTGAATTCAGCTTCGATTACTCGGGAGTGGCATGGTGCGCAACGGGACTTATACACCCTTTTTAGATGCCAGATTAGCGTCAGCGCGGCGGTTCGAGTCCGCCCACTCCTACCAAATTCCATTCTCAATCATTTTTGATTTCGGCTGAACGGTTGCAACGATCTGATCGACTTTGAGCCCCATTCCAGAAAACCCAAATGCCCGGATTCTCGTGTGGATGTATCAAGTTGCGATGCGCTTGCCATTCCTGCCCCCGGTGTTCTCCAAGTTTCCATGTCGGTAAAGAGACGTGCGTTCTCCGCAGCACCATTGGCCTGTTTGCCCAACCGCCGTCTACGCGATCACAGACCTAATTTCGATGACGCAGCTTCCATCGCTTACTTCGCATCCTGGAAGGCATTATTTCAACCCTGCGCCAGAAATGGTTTACGTGCGGTTTTGAGCCGCCCCGATCGTCAAAGCATTCCGTTTACCTAAGGGCTGGAGGCTCCGGTGGCTGAAAGATCACCCGCGCAGGTGAAGCATTAAATTCCTATCAGTGATGACCTCAGAATTCAGGTCAGTGCTGATGTCAAAACTGACTATTTGAACCTTTCGCAGGGAAGCTTCGCGCCAAGTGGATTGATGCCACAATATACGTCAAATCCGTTCAGCTATGGCCCGCAAGGAAAAATTCGCAATATAGTATTGCGGGGGGCTAAGTCTTGCGCAACGCGGACGGAGTTTCAGCCGCCTCCATCAGATCGACGTATCGCGCTGTCGCAATATCATCGTATGCATTTTACCAGTTAATTCAGGCCGCGCAGCTCGGAATGTATCAAGATTTGTAGCGGAGTGGTCGATTATTGTTACTTCATCACAGCCCTGCAAGATGGTGGCGACCACCTAAAGTATAGCATGACCGAGCAAACCAGTGCGGAAATAGCAGCAGCTTTGTTCATACTCCGACATCATCTAAGGAACATGAATGACCCGTGACGCTGATATCATCCGCAGCAGAGCTGCCTTCCGTCGCGAAGTGGCACTGGCGGCGTGGCATGCGATCAAGTCGGAGCTCGAAGCGCTTGGCCTAGAGCTGACTTTATTTGAATCGCTTGCAAATGGGGGCTTCACAACTCATTCTGATATCGATGTCATCGTTAAGCTGGGGGATAGCGGCATTTCCAAATCTGCTGTCGATCGTATCGTCCGAAGGGTTTCGGGCGATATCCCGGTAGATCTGTTGTCTGTAGAAGACCTAACGCAGTCAGACTTAAAGAAGCTCCTTGGTACCTGAAACTCAATATGATCTGCTGTCCGGTGCAAGCATAACGCACATGAAACTGCCGAGCTCAATGCTGAGGAAAGTATCGCTGAAACGACACGAACGGCCCTCCCTTAGCGGACCTTGGTAATGCCTGCAGCTAAGGTCGGCTTCGAGCCCTCTTTGACCGATGCCGTCCCGCAGCATTTTGCGGGCGCGGAAAACTCATCCTTACATAGACGGCCCATAGCAGACCTTCACGATGGGTTTGAAAGCCGCAGTGCGGCGTCACCAATGCGGTCATTCATCGTATGTGCAGCGATTTGACTACCCAGAGGTCAGCTGTGCGGACTTGACTGCCGTTGGTCATATCAGTGCCGACCTCCGCTTCCACGTAAGGTCATGGTCGTCGCGCCTCGGGGATGATGCTGACGGCGTGGAGGCCGCACTCGTCCGGTGGGGGATGTGGACCTGTAATAGCATTGCGTCACTGCCTGCTCTTCACTGCTCCCCTACGGTCTCTGACATCTCCGTAGAATTGTGATGCTGACGCAAAGATCGACAATATGATCGCCAGAGCCAGCAGAAGCGGATTTGATATCGCGGCATCAATGAGGTCTGGGCGAACAACTGTTGGCTTGGTCGTACCAAAGTAACCCAAGTGCAATTCAACATCACCTGGCCGAGACAGAGCGACGATATCCATATGATCCCCACCTAAAGATGCGCCGGGAGTTATATGTCCAAATGTCTCCGCAGGAGCCTCACCGGACCACACGGTGGCAGTACCCCCTCTTACCAATTCACCGGACTTGATAACCTCTGTCACGTTGGACCGCAGCATGCCGGTCGTGAAGCCAGCCTCCCGGGCCTCCCATCTTCCACCGGATAAGAAGTTAATCTCTCCATCTCCAATTGGTGTACCTATGGTAACTTGTGCCGCGAAGGTCAGCGCGCCAGCCTCCCGCCAAGCTTCTGGAGACAGGATGATCTTGGTTCCGTCCTGGAATGATGGCATCACATCGTTTTCAACACCGATAACCAACTCGTTTCGTTGAGATACGGTTGCCTTCACAGTCATTCCATCACGCCACGCAGCAACCAAACCGTCCTGCTTCTCCACGTCATAGAAACGGCGATCACACGGATCATTCGTTTCTTCCTGAGTCAAATCAGGCTGCGCTTTCAAACGGCAAATCGCTGCATTTGGAATCATCCAGATATTGGAATCACCGACAAATCTGATTGTTGCCGCAGTGGTCTGAGCTTCGATTAAGAAAGTGCGCGTCTTGCTGAAGGTACTGACGATTATAAAAAAGAGCAGGCCACAGATCGCCACAAGCATTAGAAGCAGCCGCATTGTTGCAATTGATTTCAATCGAGGTAACGTCGACTTGAATGACACCTTCCCCATCGAGGCGCTCATCCACCGTCACCAAACCAAAGTTGGGTTGTCGCAGGCTTTGCAGGCTTGCCGTTTGAAATCCGGTAGAGCGTCACGGCCACCATACCATTCTGTTTCAGAGGGAGTGCGCAGACAGAATCGAACGCAGACATCGCCCTGTCGTTCATCGCCTCGCATCTGATGGCTTTGGGATCATCACCAAGATAGATAAAGACTTCATCTGCCCGGAAGGAATTTATAAGCAATGACAACTCGGTTGTCGCTGTCACCTCATTCCAGATTGCAACTGTGGCTTCAACGGGAGAAGACGCACACTCACCATTCGATATGCTGACAGCCAGATCATTTGGCTCCAGCGTGGCAAGCAAATCCTGATATGCTGAAGGGAACGGAAGCACCGCATTGCCACCAGCCCAGTCGCTGGGAAGATCATATTCGTTGGACGCTTCATATAGGCCATCCCCCGTTCGCACTCTGGTACAGATCGTACCACCAGCCCAGCCAGCGGGTAGATTGGAGGAGAGCTGCACGTCACTCTGATCCAGTTTGCGGAAACCATGACGCTGGGTGCCGACAACTACGACACCTGAAATCTCTGCTGTATCGCGTAAAATTTCGTTAAACGGGTTGCTCTTCAGGACCAATCTATCGTCTGCTTGGGCTGATAAGGGCAGCACAGCGAGGCATCCCAAAATGAACATCCGAACAGCCATTATGATATGTCTCCTACGTTTCTCAGCTCTATGTGTAACAGCCCTGCATGCGTCCGTCATTGGTGTTGTTGCACAAACCGTAAACGTACAAAATGGTTTGAATGAAAATGGGTTTGGCTGGATGTTTCGGTCTGGTGGAACTTGCTATGCTGTGATGCCAAGACACGTTGCTGGTCCTCTACCCCGTGTGACACTCACAACAGCGGCTCCCGTGGCCAATGGTTCAGGTTCAGTGATCCACCCGTTCTGGCCGGGCCTGGACCTATCAATAGCGGTTGTCAGGGGCGGTATCGAAGCACGGTGTACTGAAACGCTTGATCGTCTTGATTTGTCCCGGCGGGCTGGCCGTGCAGCACGTGCCGAATTACATCGTCTCGATCCTACAGGTGAAGAAGAACGCATCGCCATCAGTTTGGAGCGCAGAAACTACCTGACCATTGATGGTGAGGTCGCTACGAACAACGCTGAAATATACCAAGGGACATCAGGTGCATTTGCTTTCGTTGGTGAAGAACCAATCGGCATGGCCATCACATCAGATGATCCCAAGCGACTTGTGCTGATGAGGTCTGAAGAGATTCTAATGAACTTACGCCGCTATCTCTCTGAACAAAGTAATGCGTTTGCCGCTGAAACTGCCCCCGCTCCCGCACATCAGGAAGGCGGGTTTGTCTTGAATCTTGTGAGTGTATCCGCACCGCCGATATCGCCGGAATTTGATGCACAGAATGTACTCGGGGACGGGATATATGTGTTCAGTCCGCAAAGAAATGCAGAGATCATATTGCGTGTGGAGAGCGATGATCCGGTAGCCCTGTCACGTATCCGGGTCAAGACACCGCAGGACAGTGGTTACGTCGTTCCCCGCAGGATTCTGATACTTACGGACGCACAATTGGAGGGTGACGGTTTCAGCGTTTGGACTCGTGGCGAGATGCCGCCAGACGGAAATTTTGATACCGGCCCAATGGCTACCCGAAATGCACTTTGGGTCAAAGTCATGATCCTGAGTGGATGGGGCAGCGGTGAAATTGCAATCAGCGAAATCTCGGCACAATAACCGCGTCTAAAGAGCGGCTCATTCACTGCTCGCTTAGGGCAGCAAACGGATCGTTGAGGGAAACCCTCCACTGGTGTTGTAAACCGAAGCGAAACCCTCAATCGTACCTGCGTCGGAAAGCGAACCTTGAAGCTTGAAATAGCCTCCTGGTGCTGTCGCTTCGACACCCGCGTTCGATACTTGGAGAAAGCAACTGTCTGCAGATGCCCCTACAAAAACATAACATCTCTTTTCGGTGTCATAGTCGCCTACGGCATATGTGACACCGGCAACTCCTTCTGGCGAGACAGCAGCACCAGCTTCTTTCATGCTGCTCTCAAACCAGCTATCGTCTGTCGCTGATCCATCGATAATAATTGAAATTGAAGGCCCTGTAGCAAGATACCCCTCAAGCGTCTTCTGCCGCACGTCAGGATCAGTCGACAGAAATCCCGCCCGCGCAGCCATCGCGACCAGGCTCGCATCTTTGGTTTCCATCATGATCTCTATCGCTGCCAACTGCCGTGCCGGATCAGGATCGTTCAGCAATTCCGCATATGGTCCAGCGATCTCAACTTTCTTGTTCACCATAGCCAATATTTCGTCGGGCGTGAGCACCTGAGCAGAAACAATGTTGGTTGAGGCAAGTAGGAGTGAGAAGGCGACGGTCCGCAGCATATGATTGTTATCCCTGTAGAGTTTCGCAAACACTGATTTGTCCCAATACTTCCTTCAACCAAAAGTGAACACAAGTCTCAATCTTGGCTGACCCCTCGCATTTGGGCACTTTTGCAAAGGGTGCTATGTGTTCACAGCCGACCTTGGAATGCAGCGCAGCATGGGACCCCAGTCTGCTACGGCTTTAATGGCCGCTTTTGAAATTCTGGCACAGAACCTTCGAAACTGCAGCGAACGTCAGCTTCCCGCCCTCCCTGTCGGATGTGGAAGCCAGTCGCTCACGGCCCATAGCGGTATTCCATCTACAGATCGGTACGCTGCGGTGCGGCCGAGTTCTTATGATGGCCACGTTGAGAGAAATATACGAAAGCCGGCATGTCTAACGACCCTAAGATTTTTGATATGAGGACGTGTCCGATGACTATTCTATAGATGTGCCGTGACCGCCTACCCAGATTAACACATTCGCGTCAACATTCGGTGGCGCTCCCGTACCAAGTCACTCGTTCAAAGCAAGTAGCAGCAACTCGCTTCAAGATAAGCGAGCGGCAGGGACTAATCTTAGTCAGTAGACTATGCAAGAAAATGGGTAGCGTAGTCGCTTACCAAAAGCCGCGCAGGCTCTGCATCCTCTCCAATCTGGGAAAAGCGTGTAATGGGTTCATGAAATATATTGTCGGTTTCGTCGTCGTTTACCGTGCTGACCTCGCCGATCAGCACGTCCGCCCCTTCGCCCCAGAAGGCATGCCAGTCTCCGGGGCGCAGCGTGATGCTTTCGCCCGGTTCAAGCCGTAGCTTGTCGCCCGCTTTGAACGGGACCGAGAGACCGTCACACATGACGGTACCGCCGCGTTTGGGGTCCAGATGCCCTTCGGCGTCGGAGCCAAAGAGCTCCACCACCAGGGTGCCGCCACCGCGATTGATGATGTCTTCGGCTTTGACGACATGGGTATGCATCGGCGACAGTTGTTCCTGACGTGAAATAAGAAGTTTCTCGGCGTAGCACATGCCTCGACCGGCATTCAGATCGCTCAGACGTCCGTTGCGAAGGGTAAATAGAACCAGCCCCATATCGTTAAAACGCCCCGCGCCATAGTCGGTTACATCCCAACCACAGCGCGCGTTGATCAGATGTGCGGCGCTGTTTCGTCGCTTGATGAACTCGGATGGGCTCCACTGTGAGAAGGGCGGCAGAATGAAACCGTGCCGTTCGAACATTTCGCCTGCGTCTTCAAGGAGCGCGTTGATTTCAGAGCGTTTCATTTCGGCTTTGTCCTTTCCGTCAGACCTGCTGGGTTGTACTGAAAAATTGGCTATAGATCGGGTCACAGGCGGCACCAAGCGCGCGCGCCTCGCCCCCGATAACACCCTCTGCGACTTCAGGCATCAGCAATCCGCGACTATCTTCGTCAGGCAGTTTTTGACGTACAGCCGCAACCAAACGGCTGCGCACATCTTCGGGCAGCGCGCCGTCGATGATCACCGCCTCAAAGTCGATAACGGCACAGGCAGACATGCACGCCTGTGCGATCGCATAGGCCGCGCTGTCTATCCAGTCAGTGACCTCCGCGTCAAAGCCTGACCAATCCTGCGGTTGCTTCCAAAGATCCCGATAGCCCCTCCCGCTCTGCGCCAAGGCGCTTTCCAGAACATGGACGGAGGCGACATCAAGTAACTGCTGGGTCCGGCCTGCGCGGTCACCAACTCGAAGGGGGCCAAATGCACCAGCGTTGCCGCGGCTGCCTTCGTATACCGCCTGATTAAGAACGATACCGCCGCCGATAAACGTGGAGACGAAGAAATAGGCATAATCGCTGAACTCCCTCCCGCGGCCATATACCTGTTCGGCCCAACAGGCGCTTGTGGCGTCGTTCATCATAAAGACAGGAAGATCGGTAAACCGTGCAATTTCGCGCTCGAACGAGAGATCTTTCCACGAAAGGAATTCACCCGGTGTATTCCCGTCGGACGCCCCCCATTTCCAAATCTCAAACGGTGCCGCGATGCCGAAACCGCAAAGCCGTTCTGTCCCCTTCGGACCAATCTCCGCGAGCGCTTCTGCATAGCTTTCCGCGAGGAAGGTAAAGACCGTCTGCGGTATGGCGATGTCGTACATCAGGTTGCGCTTGAACAATGTCGTGCCGCAAAAATCCATGACGATAAGATCGCAGCTACGACGCCCTAGCTTGCACCCGACCGAAAGAGCGCCAAGGGGGTTCAGCGCGATTGGGACCGAAGGTTTTCCAACCTTTCCCCGCACGGGCTTACACTGACTGGTCAGGCCGTCGCTTTTCAGCTTGCGCAAAATAACCGAGATCGTCTGCGCTGACAGACCGGTTTGCCGTGCCAGATCGCTACCCGGTGTCGGCCCATTGCGCTGCAGGAGGGAGAGGATGGCCCGCTCGTTCGGGCTGCGTAGCCGGTTCTGATCCGTGCGATGTATCGCGTCTATGGTGGTAATCGGATTCATTAAATATGCTCAAGCCATAGCAGTTTCATGAACTGAATTTCAGCCGAACCGATTAATAAGTCAACTTGATTTATTTATTGACAGGGCGCGCCTTTCGATTATTTTTGGCGACACGGGAACGCACCGAATCGTGCCGTTATCAAAAAATTCTGGGAGGAATTATCATGAAGAAATTAATCGCCGGGACCGCATTGGGTTTGATCGCAATGGCAGGAACTGCATCGGCTGATGCACATTCCGTGTCGGCCTGCTTGATCACAAAGACCGATACCAACCCCTTCTTCGTAAAGATGCGCGAAGGTGCGCAGGCCAAGGCGGAAGAGCTGGGCATGGAAATCAACACCTATGCTGGCAAGATCGATGGCGACCACGAGACACAGGTGTCCGCGATTGAAACCTGCATCGCCAATGGTGCGAAAGGTATCCTTCTGACGCCGTCCGACACCTCTTCTATCGTGCCAGCCGTTCAGCAGGCGCGCGATGCGGGTATCCTCGTGATCGCGCTTGATACGCCTCTTGATCCAATCGACGCCGCCGATATGACCTTTGCGACAGACAACTTTCTGGCGGGCGAATTGATTGGCCAGTGGGCCGCCGCCGCGTTGGGCGACGACGCTGAAAACGCGAAAATCGCCATGCTTGATCTGGCCGTGAGCCAGCCGACTGTCGGCGTTCTGCGCGATCAGGGCTTCTTGCAGGGCTTTGGCATTGATCTGGGCGATCCCAGCAAATGGGGTGACGAGACCGACCCCCGTATCGTTGGGAATGACGTGACTGCCGGCAACGAAGAAGGGGGTCGCAAAGCGATGGAGAACCTTCTCGCGCAGGACCAAGACATCAACGTCGTCTACACGATCAACGAGCCAGCCGCCGCCGGTGCCTATGAGGCGCTTAAGGATATTGGCCGCGAGAACGACGTGCTGATCGTTTCTGTCGATGGCGGCTGCCCCGGCGTTCAAAACGTCGAAGAGGGCGTGATCGGGGCGACATCGCAACAATACCCGCTGTTGATGGCGTCCAAGGGGATCGAGGCGATTGCCGCATTTGCCAAGGACGGGACGAAGCCCCAAGCTACCGAAGGCAAGGACTTCTTTGACACCGGTGTCGCCCTGGTTACCGACAAGCCGGTTGATGGCGTCGATAGCATCAGCGTGGCCGAAGGCAAGGACCTGTGCTGGGGCTAACCCCTTAACGAGTAACAAGTAACGAGTAAATGCCGGGCGATGATAATCGCCCGGCCCCCGTCTCGCGCGCGAGGCTAACGATCACAGTCGAACGAATTGGAGCGACAGATGTCCACCGGAGATAATTATGAGGCCGCAGCCTCGAAGAGCGCGACGGATGTCGCACGTTTCGATGGCACCTCTGACGGATTTATCAAAAAGATGCACCACGCCCTGCATGTCACGCCAGCGCTTGTGCCGCTGATCGTGCTCCTGGCGTCCATCGCTGTCTTCGGTTTGCTACTGGGGTCCCGATTCTTCTCTCCCTTCGCGTTGACTCTGATCTTGCAGCAGGTGCAGATCGTCGGGATCGTTGCCGCGGCGCAAAGCCTTGTTATCCTAACGGCAGGCATCGATTTGAGCGTTGGCGCGATTGCCGTCATCTCCTCCGTTGTGATGGGGCAATTCACATTCCGCTATGGTCTGCCCGCCGAAGTCGCCGTGGCCTGCGGTCTTATCTTCGGAACGCTGATCGGGGCTATTAACGGTTGGCTTGTGGCCGTGATGAAACTGCCCCCCTTTATCGTGACACTTGGGATGTGGCAGATCGTGCTGGCCGCCAACTTCCTATACTCCGCCAACGAAACAATCCGCAGTCAGGTCATTGCGGCCGAAGCCCCACTCCTTCAACTTCTCGGCGTGAAATTCAATCTGGGTGGTGCGATCTTTACCCTAGGTGTGGTCTTTCTTTTGGTCTTGGTTCTTGTACTGGCATACGTGCTTAAGCACACCGCTTGGGGGCGGCATGTTTACGCTGTCGGTGATGATCCCGATGCCGCCGAATTGTCCGGCGTTAACGTAAAGAAAACCATCATCTCTGTTTATGCCATAGCAGGCCTGATTTGCGCCTTCGCTGGATGGGCCTTGATCGGCCGCATCGGGTCGGTTTCCCCTACGTCCGGCCAGTTACTGAATATCGAAAGCATCACGGCGGTCGTGATCGGTGGAATTTCACTCTTCGGCGGCCGGGGCTCTATCTTAGGCACGTTCTTCGGAGCCTTGATCGTCGGCGTCTTTACTCTGGGGCTGCGGCTGGCGGGCGCGGACGCTCAATGGACATATCTCCTGATCGGCGTGCTGATCATCGCCGCCGTCGCAGTGGACCAATGGATTAGAAAGGTAGCAGCCTAATGGAACCTATGTTGAAAGCCCGTGGTCTGGTGAAACGCTACGGCAAGGTTACCGCCCTTGATCACTGCGACTTCGATCTCATGCCGGGCGAGATCCTCGCGATCATCGGCGACAATGGTGCCGGCAAAAGCTCGTTGATCAAGGCGATCTCGGGCGCTGTGATCCCCGACGCAGGATCCGTCACGCTAGAAGGTAAGGAAATTCACTTCCGGTCCCCCATCGATGCGCGCAACGCAGGCATCGAAACGGTGTACCAGACGCTTGCCATGTCCCCCGCACTTTCTATCGCAGATAATATGTTTATGGGACGCGAGCTGCGCAAACCCGGCTTTCGCGGCTCTGTGCTGCGCCAGCTTGACCGTAAACGCATGGAAGAAGTTGCCCGCGAAAAACTTTCCGAGCTTGGGCTGATGACGATCCAGAATATTAATCAGGCGGTGGAAACACTCTCGGGCGGGCAGCGACAGGGCGTCGCTGTGGCACGGGCGGCTGCGTTCGGCTCTAAGGTTATCATTCTTGACGAACCGACTGCTGCGCTTGGCGTAAAAGAAAGCCGCAAGGTCCTTGAACTTATCCTCGAGGTAAAGAGCCGCGGTATTCCCATAATCTTGATCAGCCATAACATGCCTCATGTGTTCGAGGTTGCCGATCGCATCCACGTACACCGTCTTGGCAAGCGCCTGTGTCTGATCAACCCCAAGGAGCATTCCATGTCCGACGCGGTGGCCTATATGACCGGTGCCGCCGTGCCAGACGCCGCATAGAGCACGACTGTGAATACCGAGCTACTCGCCAAAATTGAGGCTACATCTTTCTCTGGAAAACGACGACTGGTTGCCTTGGTCGGCGCACCGGCCAGCGGCAAGTCCACCTTGGCCACAGCCCTGGCCGAAGGGAACGACACCATTCAAGTCGTACCGATGGACGGTTTTCACCTCAGCAACGAGATCCTGTCCGAACGCGGTCTGCTCGGTCGCAAGGGCGCGCCAAATACGTTTGACAGTGCGGGGTTTGTCCATCTCGTGAAACGGCTTAAAACCGAGGATGACGTAGTGTTCCCTTTGTTTGACCGAACGCGCGATCTTTCTATTGCAGGGGCGGGCGTACTGCGCCCCGAGACCACGACGATCATCGTAGAGGGCAACTATCTAATTCTGGACCAGCCCCACTGGCGGGATCTTGCACCATTGTGGGATCTATCGGTACAGATCGACGTACCGCTTGATGTATTGCGGCAGCGGCTGCTGCAACGCTGGGCCGATCACGGCTGCGAACCGGCGAAGGCGGCTGAAAAAACAGACAGTAACGATGTGCCAAACGCCACTTTCGTGCTTGAAAACAGTCTGCCATGTGACGTCGTCCTTTCCGACAATCAGATTGTAGGCGAATCGCAGCCGGCTCAGCCCCCCATTTCCAAGATATAGTGATTCAATGATTTTATGCTGCGGCGAAGCTTTGATCGATATGATCCCCACCCCGACCTTGGCGGGGTCCGAGGGTTTTGTTCCGCATGTCGGCGGTGCCATATTCAACACCGCAATCGCCCTAGGGCGGCTCGGCATTCCCGCCGGTATGTTGACAGGTCTATCAACGGATATGTTCGGTATACAGTTGGCGGCGGCCCTCAAGGCCAGCCACGTCGATACCTCCCATGCCGTGGTATCAACCCGCCCGACTACGCTCGCATTTGTCCAGCTAAACGGCGGCCAAGCGACCTATAATTTTGTCGACGAAGGCTCCGCCGGACGGATGTTGACCCCCGTTGATATGCCCACACTGACCACTGACGTCTCGGTCTTATATCTCGGCGGGATCAGCCTAGCCTGTGAACCAAGCGCGGACGCGTATATCGCGCTACTCAAGGCCGAGGGCGCGCACCGCCCCGTCATGATCGATCCCAATATCCGTCCGGGTTTAGTAGACAATATACCGGCCTACAGATCGCGCCTTGAAGGTGCCATAAGGCTCGCCGATCTCGTCAAAGTGTCTGACGAAGATTTGGAGTGGTTGGTTCCAGGGCCGTCGTCCCTCAAAAGCAAGGCAACCGCGCTGCTTGAACTGGGCCCCGCCGCAGTAATCCTGACCCGCGGTGCCGAGGGCGCGACCGGCCACCTCAAATCAGGGGCCGAAATACAGGTACCCGCTGTCCGCGCAAAAGTCGTCGATACCGTAGGTGCAGGCGATACATTCAACGCTGGGGTTCTAGCACAGCTGTTTGACGCCGGAAAACTGACCAAGACAGCGATATCAGACATCTCGCCAAAAGCCCTTCAAAGCGCCGTCGAATACGGCGCAAAAGTCGCCGCAATCACAGTAACCCGCGCGGGAGCAAATCCGCCATGGCGTAGTGAAGTTGACTGAGCGTGGCCTTTGACATGTTTCGCGACAGCTGATCTCGGCTAAAGCGATCCTTATGAAAGAGCGTTAGTTTCTGGGATCATTTTATAACCAAGGCTCAGCGTTTGCTAAAATGGATAAATTGCCACACTCGGCAAAACTGCGCTATCGGTTGTGGCGGCCCTGTTCCCACTGCGTTGACATGGAGCTTTGCATCTGCAGCGAGGGTCTCCTCTCCGCCCTTCCTATTGAAAGACGCGAACGGCCCTTAGCTGCCATTCAGTCGTAGAACGGCATGCTGCGTAGCGGCCCGTCGAACCTGCCATTCGTTGCACTTGCGAAATCCGGTGATATTCGAATTCACAGACTGCGGACGAAGCTGCCGTCCCCGATACAGGTAGTCTTGTCCGCTTCCGACCCGTTCAAGTCATTTTAGACGACGCTTGAATAGCCGCTTAAATTAAAATCGGCTATTTGGCCATAGTTTGGCTGCCGAACGTCTAAACGCCTATTATTAGATCGTGACATAAGTCGTTGCGAAGGTATGTTGGCAACAGTCTTCGGCACCATATAGTACTGGACTATATGACAAACGTCGGAACCTCCGGATCTCACTCGCTTACCGACGAGATCAGCGCGGCGATGCTTCGCAATTCCGGGCTCTTTCTCAAGAAGGCAGCCGAGGAAATTGCTGGACACCAAGACGCCTATGACAAGCCATTCGATGTTGACCGCGCCACGCTGATTACCGTCTTCATACAGGTCGCGGTCGAGCTTGCATCGACCGCCTTAGTGCTCAAACATGAGGGTTTCGCCGGCGTTACCACATCGAAAAGCTGTCCTGCTAGCGATGCAGACGCCAAAGCACTCTGGGAATCGGGCAGAATCCGAACGCTGCAATTCGAGGATATCAAGCCTAAAGCATCCAGATATCTGGGAGATGAGACCTTCTGGTCGACTGTCGATCTGCTCCAGCGATCCCGCAACAAGCTTGTCCACTTCCACTCTCCGCTGATCGAAGGCGATCGGTTCGATCTCAAATATGACGGGACGCATGTCCTCCTTCAGGTCATCGGCGCCCTTCGAAAAACCGAGGAGCATGAGTTTGCTTTCGGCGCCATGGAACTGCTCGGCCTCGAATTATTTCACCGCCTCGTCCGGTTCGAGCCCTATCAGGAGCGGTCGGCTGCTCGTGCGAGAGAGATGGATCCGAAACCGCACCGGTGCGGCAGCTGCAATACTGAAGCCTATCTACGCGACGAGGATACGTGCATGGCCTGTGGCTATTCAAGCGACGAGAGCTTCCTGCGATGCCCATCCTGCCACAATCGCGCGGTCTTCTACGATCACTTGAACCTGGAGTTCAACGACTGGCTCCCGGCGCGCTGCGGCCAATGTCAATGGAACGGCAACGCCGCCCAATGCTCTCACTGTAGTAGTGATTATCTGATCGATGAGAATAAGCCGTCGAAATGTCCGTATTGCGAGTAAATCTGATCCAGCGCTGCCGCCGCTCGACCGGATAAGGCGGATTTCGGAGCCCGTTTGGGTTGTAGGAGAGCGCCATCAGGACTGGAATAGGCAGCCAGTTTAAGGGAGTTTATGTTGGCCAGTGCCAAAATTTCGCCGAGATTACCAGATTGTCGGTGTGCAAGTTTCCGCATTTGAGATCTCCAACAGCTTTGAATATCCGCCAAGTTTATGTTTTTATTCCACTAGAGTCCGAGTAACGTCGAGCCATTCGAGCAAAAAAGTGGATAAGAGAATGCCCGCGAGCCCCGAGGCAACAGGTGGCGTCGGCTACACCTTTGAAGATTCTGTAGTGGCATCCTATTTGACCAGCCTACTTATTGAAGGCGGCGCGCGGGGAATTTCTGAAGCGATTACTGACGGCGTCTTTCTCCAGCGCGCGGCGCTTAATGAGCCACTAGACGATATAATCGTGGAGGCGTCGGATCGATACGGCCAACCTTCCAAATTGGCTCTACAAGTTAAGCAAAGCCCAACGCTGAGCTCTGCTGAAACTAATGCTGATTTTCGAGACGTCATCATGGCTAGCTGGGGAGAATTCAAGAAAGGCGGCTTCAGAATAGGTCGGGACCGTGTTGGCTTAGCTGCTGCTAATATAGCGCAGTCCACGCTCCGGGCAGCCCGTTCTACACTTGAATGGGCTCGCACATCCAAGTCGGCAGACGACTTTTTTAGGCGGCTCGAAACCGAGAATTTCGCAAGCGACGCACAAAGAAGGTTCGTGAGTGATGTTCAGGCTCTGCTCCCAAAAGAGGCGCAAGATGAGGAAAATTCGTGGCAGTTTCTTAGGCATTTTGTCATCCTCGTGTTTGATATGCTTTCAGAAGGAGCGTCAGGTTCATTCGAGGCAATTGAACGTTTGCGGAATGCGCTGCCAACTGGAGAGCGTCATCGTGCCGACGAGCTTTGGGTGCGACTTTCCCAGATATCACGACAAGCTTCGGGCGCAGCAGGCAGCTTTTCAAGGGCAACACTGGTTGAAAAGCTTTCGGGAGTTTTTGATCTTTCTTCTCTTCCAAGCATGCGCAGCGATCTGGTTAGGGTAGCAGAAGAAACAAGACACGCTCTTCAAGGTATCCGAATGGATATATCGGGGCTTACTATTCCGCGAAATCGTATTCTGAGTAAGATTAATGACATTGATGATGGCAAGCGATTCATCCAATTGGCGGGCGAGGCCGGTTCGGGGAAATCGGCGGTGTTACGTGCGCTGGCCGAAGAGCACGCCCGGCATGGTTTCGCTCTTGTTTTAACCGACAAGCGTCTCGTCGGCCCCGGTTGGCCTTCACTGGCAACGCACCTGCGCTTAGAAACGGAACGGCTTGCTGACCTCCTTTGTGAGCTAGCGACACTGGGAAAACCAACTCTCTTCATCGACGGGATAGATCGCCTAGGTAATGAGACCCGACAGACAATTTCAGACATCGTGAATACTCTTCTTGATGACCCGAGGCTTGCGGACTGGCGCGTTGTGGCATCTACTCGGTCGTCCCACCTCGAAGACTTGAGGATATGGCTCCCTCCTCAACTCATTGAGGAGGGCCAAGCACATATCGTCGAGATCGATGGATTTGATGATAATGAGGCTGGCATCCTTGCTGGGCGGTTTCCAGCGATGCGCGAAGTCCTGTTCGCCGAGGGTCAAGAGCAGGAATTTGCAAGGCGCCCTTTCTTTGCGCAGGTGTTGGCACAGCGTTCAGTGGGCACTGATGGAACACCGGGCAAGTTTTCCGAGATTTCGCTAGCGCAGGTTTGGCTAGAAGGGCCTCAGGGTCTACATGACAAAGCCCCTTCAATTGAACGTCGCCAAGCGATGGGTGAGCTAGCCGCGAGATGCGCTCAAACAACCAATAGAAGCGGCGCAGTAGAAGGCATTTCCGCCCAGGCTCTGACCGCACTAGTGCAAGAGCGAGCGATTACTGAGTTTGCGGGAAGCGGACGCTATTCCTTTACCCACGACATATTTCTTGAATGGGCAATGTTCGGATTGTGTCGCCAAAATGGTCCAGATTGGCCGGGCACCCTCGCGGCTGCTGGCGACAGGCCCGGACTAATACGGGTAGTAGAGCTACTGTCACAGTTTGAATTCGAGTCCGAAGACAGCTGGGCTGAAACGCAATTGGCACTGGAGCAGCGGGAAGCATGGCGTCATTGGAGCAGGGTGTGGCTTCTTGCCCCATTTGCGTCTCCGATGTTCTTTGACCGTAAAGAAACGATTTCGGCATTTTTGAACGAAGACCACCGGCTCATCCGGCTCCTTTCTTCTTTCCGAGCACACAAGACTATCGAAAACCTTCTGGTCGTTCATGGCGCGTTCGAACTCGGCGAGAAAACAAAATTCGAAAAGTTTAGAATAGCTGACTTTTTGTCATGGCCCCGCCCCGTTCGGAATTGGAGGCGATTGCTGATCTGGCTGATTTCTTTAGATTGGAATGAGGAAACAATCGAGGACATAATCGACACGTTCGATGTATGGCTTAACCTGTTTCAAGATTATCCCGACAGGATCAAAGATCGTTTTGCTGAACGAACCGATCAGATATTGACTGAATGGGATGCCTACGACTACTGGGACCGGGACAAAAAGACTACTCCATTGGGGTTTCATAAGGACGGTTTCGGCGGCAAACTTCGACAGGCTTTCTTAAGATCCTCGCTCACTAACACGGACCTGCTAAATCGTAGGCTTGAAGCGTGGACAACCGAACGGATTGACGACAAGGTCCAAACCAGCGTCTTTGCATGGAGCGTGCGTCTTGCCAGTGTTGTCCCTGAAGCCCTAGCTGACTTTTCCTTCCAAGCATTTATCGACCCACTACCATCTGAGTCAGCCGAGAGATCGCGGGGGCAGATGATCGGTTGGTCGCCCGATATGAGTGATTGGGATTCTCCGGGCATTAGCAACTATTCGCGCCACTGCCATCCAGCCTCTCCTATCCAGCAACCATTCGCAGCCCTTTTCGAGCACGCGCCTCAAGAAGGACTTCGTTTAATTCGCAAGCTGCTCAGCCGGACCGTTGTCGCGTGGCGAGAGCTACCCCTATACGACTATAGCAACCGTGAAAATCCGGTTCCATTCAGCGTGGATTTCCCCTGGGGAACTCAAACGTTCTGGGGCGACCAAAGGATTTATGGTTGGTATCGAGGCCTGTTTTCTTGCGACATCCTCGAGTCGGCGCTTATGGCGCTGGAAGATTGGGCGTTCGCCGAGCTTGAAGCCGGACGGGACGTTGATGAGATCGTAAGGGAGCTTGTTACAGGACACGATAGCGTGGCCACGCTGGGCATCGCTCTGGGAGTCTTGTTGGATAAAGACACGCTGTCCCCAGCGGCAGCCGCTCTCGTAAGCTGCCAACACCTCTGGGCCATGGACGAGTATCGCTGGGAACATGACTTCCAAGGCCTTCACTCAAACGAAATCGGAGCGGGCTTCGGCTTGTCCAACGAGACAACTCATCTTGAAGCACTTAAACGCCTCAACTCGCGGCCTTCGCGAAAAAAGAACATCAGGTGGCTCGCGACAGCATTCATACTCACAGCTAATGACCAACGCGAAATGGTCGCTGAAAAGCTTACAAAATTTCCGAATGAGCTACCGTTCACCCACGAAAATCAAGAAGATGATGATGAGCTAGTTGCATATCTTCTGCATCGAGCCGAGGAGTGGGCCGCCATTGCGGACCTTAAGAACTATGCTCAGGTGGAGACCGATGATGGGAGAGTCGGCGTCGCATTCCAGCCATCAGACGAACGGGTGCAACAAGCCGAAGAAGCAGGTGAACGGCTAGCCCATTGGAACGAAGGCTTCCAGCTGCTGAAACAAAGTGAGTCTTGGTTCGAGAGCGGCAAAATTGATGATCAGGCGCGAGATGAGATTGTAGCGCTTGCACGCGAGGTAGATAACGAAGACCTGTTCAAATCTGGTTTCGATGCCGGAGGCCCCGGCAGCCGCCGCGCTGGCGGAGTAGCAGCCGTGTCAGCAGCGATCCTGAGTTTGCAGCCCGATCCTCCAAATGATCAAGTGGAGTGGGCCGAAAGCGTTGCATTTCGCGCCGCCAGTACTGTTCCGGCAAACGATGAGTTTTTTCGCGCTGATGCTCCTGCCGACGACAGACCCGAAACATTTGCGTCAAAGGGATTGGCGGCGATAGTCAAAAATGGCGGACCATTAGCCGGTTCAGCACAGGAAGAACTGGTTCGGTTGTGCTTTCATCCCTACAAGGGCGTGCAGTTGGCTGCGTTGTCAAACGCCGCATCATGTTGGCGAGAACAAAAGGGCTTCGCTGACAAGTCCACGGCACTCGCTTTCAAGCTGACGACTCTCGAATTGGATCGTAATTCACCTCATTGGTACCGACGACGTGATGAGAGAGACAACCTTCTGGCCTCCGAAAAACAACAGCTGCTTGAGGCGGGTATACAAGGTCTAGCATCTGGCGATCGGAACAAGCTGTCTGATACCTATGCCGAAATCGAGCCGGAGCATTTGGATCAATGGCGCGTCAAAGACTTTGCATCGATGTTGTCGATCATCCCGAAAGACAGGTTCACTGATGATGATGGCTTTCGAGACGACGTATTGTCGCTTCTGCGTGACTTCGTGGACAAGCTCGCCGCAGCGATCAGTATGACTGACGAGGCTGAACGCCGCTCGGGTTCAAGGCTATGGCGAGAGTTTTCTACATGTATCTGGGGCTTAGCGTCGCTTTGTGAAGATTTGCCTACTGAACAAGTGCGCACCGAGACCATACCCTTGTTGTCTTTATTACCTATCGAACCGAAAAGCGAAGTTCTCTCAACCTTCGCGAATGCATACTCTTGCATGCGACTTCTGGATGCTCCGGAGGTGCCATCAGGAATCTCTGACGTTTTGATTGATATCTTTGAGGCGGTTGAAGATCACCCCGATTGGAAACGTCCGGAGTGGCGGGAGGACCATGGTCTTCCTGATCAGCTTCAAAAATTGGTTCGTATCGCAATGGGGGCAAATTGGGATCGGCCAGCAATGGGGGCGGCCCGCTTCGCTAACAGTGACTGGTCTGATGCAAGGCTACTTGACCCATTGATTGATTGGATGCTCCAAAGATTTGGCCACCTACCGCAGGTCATGCAAGCATTCTTGCTCCATGTGGAAAGGTCATTCGATCATCGCGGCAGCGAATTCCTCGCTTCGAGATTGGAAGGCATCGCACCCGCCGTTTGGCAATCTAGAGGGTTTTGGTCCGGGGGAAGAACTGTACAGCTTGCCGGTCTAATTCAATCCTTTGCCGAACGAGACGCCCCATTGCAGCCTGATGTTCACGTGCAGTTCTTGGAGATCCTCGATCACTTGATAGAACTTGGGGATCGTCGTGCAGCAGCACTTCAAATGAGCTCGCTATTTGACCTGCCACGTTTCCAAAAGCAGCCGCAGTTAGCACAGAACGATACTTCGAACGAGTTCTCACCACAATTTCGCATCCAAGGTCCGCTTTGATGGTTAATGCCTCACCCGTTTGCATCTGCGGCGAATGTCCGCATTCCGCCCTTTTCCAGATGCCGGGGAGGCGAAACCAAGGATTTTGCGTTCGCAGCGAACGGCAGCAAAGTCCCGCATTGCAGACCTCGGTGGTTGACGCAGCGAATGTCCGCAGTCCGCCCGGACTGCCAGAACCTAACCCTGCTCTGCCGCTAATATCTGCGAAATAACCAACATTTCTGCCGATGTAACGTCATCAATGACAACATACGGTCCAAGTTTATCCATGCTCAGCTCGATACGGACCCGCAACGCAGTTGATATCTTTTTGAGCACAGTATGACTGGCATGAAGCTTTAAAACCGTTGGAGGACCGCTCCTTTTCCGGCCACTGGCGTTGTCTTCGGGTTTTTCTACTCTGCCCATTTTTGCCAGCTCCTTCAGATCTTTGTACCCTGTTCGTGTTTCAAGCGTAATCAAACACCGCGCCGCCGATCGTTCTACCGCTCATGCGCGATGCATTGAATGACATCACGGGCACATCCGCAGGCCAATCAACATCAGCGCTGACCTGAGCGCTCATGTCATCGCTGACGTTATGGACCACCGTTACTGGCCGCGCCTGCCGTCGGCCCACGCCTCAACGATACGCCGTATCAGCTCTGGTCGGGTGGGCAGATCCTCTTCACCCCGGCGCGCTTCATCCAAGGCTTCTATCAGTTCAGTCGGCATCCGAACCATAATCGGCTGTGTGTCGACCCGGGGCCTGCCGCGTGATTTCATAATATTACCTATTGACGCCATGATTTCTTAGTATCATATATAAACACGTCGGCACCGGAGCTGCAACTCCAACGCCGACGCTAACCACAATGATCGTAAGGAGATCACAATGGCTGCTCAAACACGTACCATCCTTCATGCGGCGCCTGAACCGATTAATCACATGACCCGGCTTGACCGCTTGGAGTTTCGCAAGCTCCTGGACCTCTATTTCGACGCGCTCCGAGCTGATTGGGTTTATCATGAGACCCGGCAGAAACGCGGCACGCAAGCGGCGGCAGATCTTGGACATGCTGCTGCGTCGGCTTGGAGCGCTTGCACCGTATCTTTGCTTGTCTTGCGCGATATGCGCACAGTGGACCCCGACCTGCGCGCCGCAGTCGAGATTTTACTCAAAACCTGCCCCGGAGAACTGCCGAGCAGCTGCGATCTGATGCGCTGCTCAACAGAGATGCTGGCGCTTGCCAATAAGCAGAAAGGCTCCCGGTCTGGTCTTTTGTCCCTTCTGGACGAAGCATTCTGTTTGCTTGAGGCCCACTATGGCAATCACGCGTTGATCTCAGCGCAGCGCGCCGTTTAACGGCCAGGCCTCCAGCGCCGGTGATCTCGAACAAGAGCATTGGGGCGCTCAGTTTTTCAAAATTTTCGCCTTCCCGAACACAGCGCGCCAGGCACTGTGTCAGAGGGCGTGCCTTTTCACGGAGTTGTATCAATGCCACTTAGCAAAGTTACGTATCCTTTCCCGATTGATGGTGATTTCCAGCAAATTTTCAAAGGTGTAGCCTGGGATCATTGGAAGAAGGCCGCTATGCGGAACGGTTTTACCTTGCTCGGCCGCGCAAAAGATCGGTTGCACGTGGTGCTGGCGTGCCGATCCTGCGGGACGGCTACATTAAAACGCATCAGCGTTGTGCTCGGCCACAAACCCGAATGTTCACACTGTATTAGCACGCGTCGTGCCGCGGCAGCGCAGTCCATTGGTGCTACACTGATCGGCGCAGATCCTGATGGCGATCGGCACTACGGGCTTTTCAAATTCGACTGCGGCCACACTGATCGGCGTCAATATCATCGTATCGAAATGGCCGCGGGCGGAGGTCATAAAGCAAGCTGTTCGATTTGCATCGAAGAACGCTATGCGGAAGAAGCGCAATGTCATAACTGGACGCTGATGGGCCACGCTGCTCGAAAAGGGCCGAACTATCGCAACTACCAACACACTTGCGGGCATGCTCAAGATGTGGCTGTCGTGAACATGCGGAACGGTGACCTAGACTGCGCAGGCTGCGGGGAGACTTGGTCTTCGAAGCCGAGTGAGATCTATATCCTCGCGTTCACGATCCCGAATTTGCATGTGATTAAGCTCGGCTACAGCAGCAACTCTGAGTGCCGCATGCGACAGGTCGAAATTGACCCCGTGAAGACACGCGGCTCGGTTCTGCGCAAGATCGATATCGAGACGGGTCACCGCGCGATCTGCTTGGAAAAAGCGCTCCACAGCCACATCCGCCGCAACCGCTCCGATCTGGTCGTACCTCCTGAGCTCTTCCGCGCTCACCTCCGCACGACCAGCGAGATTTATCACCGCCACGGGAAACCATATATCGAAGCGCTTCTCGATGCTGTCGCCAGCGGCTGGGACCCGCGCATCCAAGACGCCATCGCTGCCTGAGCGCGCGCGGAGGCTGCAGTCCTGCGGCCTCCCTCCCTTTATCTGGTGAACCCTATCTATGCCCCCCCCCCCCCCCTGCCC
>Ga0207907_100220_pt1 | contig 25744 bp, 20 predicted proteins | sample LinPmetageLP52_FD_184062 | JGI IMG/M metagenome (GOLD analysis project Ga0207907, IMG submission 184062) | Marine viral communities from the Subarctic Pacific Ocean - LP-52 (SPAdes) | ecosystem: Environmental > Aquatic > Marine > Oceanic | place: Pacific Ocean | collected 2011-08-26
TCGACTCACTAAGTGGTTTGCTTGCCTCGCTAAGCGTTGCCTGCTCTGCCGTCTCAGTGGGGTCGCATTATAGGGAGATCCGAAAACAGATCAACCCTTTTTTGAAGAAAACCTGAAATAAATGACTGTTCGCTGAGTATTTGAGCTAAACATGCTAAAAACACAACATAACTAGCACTTTATTAACATTCTAGGTGTATTAATTGGTTTATCTAGAGGGTTTACTGAAACAGCTTTATATAGAAACTTGCGCCCCACACGATCATAAGGATCATTAATGAGAGGGTTACCGCTGCAGATCCCATATCTTTTGCACGCCCTGATAACACATGGCGCTCAGTACTAACGCGATCTGTTAATGCTTCGATTGCTGAATTAAGTAGTTCTACAATTAATATGATCAGTAATGTACTTACTAACAATGCCCAATGTAATACTGATGAAGCTAGCCAAAAAGAAATGGGTAGCAAAATAATGCTAAGTAGCAACTCTTGTCTGAAAGCCGCTTCTTCTATAAAGGCCGCTTTGAAGCCGAGGTATGAACAATACGTTGCTTTAAATATACGCTTTATACCAAGGCCATTAGGTTTAAATACATCTTTCATTATTAGCTCTATAAACTGTGGTCAAAATAAAGCCCCGCAATTGCGAGGCTTTTTTAGTTAGGCAATACCGTATTGATCTCGGTATGCTTTAACTGATGCTAAATGCTCGTCCATTGTACCTTGGCTCTCAAGGTAGCTAATAAGATCAGCTAATTTTACAATAGAGATCACCTTGGTATAAAAGTCGCGCTCAACCTCTTGAATAGCTGAAAGCTCTGCTTTACCTTTTTCTTGGCGATCAAGTGCTATTAATATACCACTTAAGTCTGCACCGTTATCTGCGATGATTTCCATTGATTCACGAATAGCAGTACCCGCGGTGATCACATCATCCACCAGCATAATTTTGCCCGTTAATTCAGAGCCTACTAATGTACCGCCTTCACCATGTGCTTTTTTCTCTTTGCGGTTAAAGCAATAAGGCACGTCTTTATCGTGATGATCAGCTAAGGCAACTGCAGTTGTAGTCGCAATAGGGATACCTTTATAGGCTGGGCCAAATAAAACATCGTACTCTATTGCGGCATCTTCAAGGGCCGATGCGTAAAAGCGACCTAAACGCGCTAAATCACTACCTGTATTAAAAAGTCCTGCATTAAAAAAGTATGGGCTAGTGCGGCCTGATTTAAGTGTAAACTCGCCAAATTTTAAAACCTGCTTTTCTAAAGCAAATTCAATAAACTCTTTTTGATAATCTTTCATTGGGGTACTCGCTTATGCTAACGCTTGTTTTTGAACGTCAATAATCTCACGGATTGAATGTTTAGCTAACGTAAGTAGCTCATCTAATTCGTCGAACGAGAATGGTTCGCCCTCTGCAGTACCTTGTATTTCAATAATTTTACCTGTTTCGGTTAAAATTACGTTCATGTCAGTCTCAGCAGAAGAGTCTTCAATATACTCTAAATCACTAATTGCTTGGCCGTTGTAGATACCAACCGAAATAGCAGCAATCATGTGTTTGAGGGGGTTTGAATTGATCATCCCTTTTGCGCGCATGTGGGTAAGTGCGTCAACTAAAGCAACACATGCACCGCTAATAGAAGCTGTACGCGTTCCGCCGTCGGCTTGAATTACGTCACAGTCTATAGTAATCGTGTTTTCGCCAAGCGCTTTTAAGTCTACAGCGGCTCTTAGTGCACGTGCAATTAAGCGTTGAATTTCCATTGTACGACCGCCCTGTTTACCACGTGCTGCTTCGCGAGCATTACGAGTATGCGTTGCGCGAGGTAACATGCCATATTCAGCATTAACCCAACCCTTGCCTTGGCCTTTCATGAAACGAGGTACACCCGCTTCAACCGTTGCAGTACAAAGTACTTTGGTGTTACCAAACTCAACAAGTACGGAGCCTTCAGCATGTAAAGTGTAATTACGTGTAAATGTAACTGGTCTAATTTGGTTAGGTGTTCTTTCGCTTGGACGCATGGACGATCCCCTTTATTCTGAATTTGCGACATTATAAGTGCATGTGAAGGTAGATGCCATGCTGATTGTAAAATATTCAGCCTAATAAATTTTCCCTAGAGGTTAAGTGGTGTTACGGTATAATCACTGCAATATTGAATTTACAAATTTTAGGAACCTATCCATGATCCACAGTATGACTGCTTATGCACGTCGCGAAGTAAAAGGCGACTGGGGCACGGGCACTTGGGAAGTACGCTCTGTGAACCAGCGCTACCTTGAAACATTTATTCGCGCACCAGAGCAATTTCGTGGCATGGAGCCTGTGATTCGCGAGCGATTACGTAAGCATCTGCAACGCGGTAAAGTTGAAGTGTTTTTAAAATTTGTGGCAAACCCAGCGCATGTTGGCGAGCTTTCAATTAATGAATCACTCGCTGAGCAATTAATAAATAGTGCTAAATGGGTGCAGCAACAAAGTAATGGCGACATTAACCCTGTTGATATATTGCGTTGGCCAGGTGTTATGGAAGCACAAGAAATAGATTTAGATACTGTAAATAAAGCGCTTATTACAGGATTTGACCAAGTAATAGAAGATTTTAAATCTGCTCGTGGTGATGAAGGTGCAAATTTAGAAGAAATGATTGCAACTCGCCTTGATGCAATACTTGAACAAGTTGATGTAGTAGAAACTCATATGCCAGAGATTGCAAAATGGCAGCGTGAAAAGCTAAATCAAAAACTAGAAGACTTAAAAACAGACATTGACGAATCTCGCCTTGAACAAGAGCTTATTTATCTTGCTCAAAAACAAGATGTTGCCGAAGAACTAGACCGCTTAAAATCGCACGTAAAAGAAACACGAAAAATTCTTAAAAAAGGCGGAGCATGTGGCCGCCGTTTAGATTTTATGATGCAAGAGTTTAACCGCGAAGCAAACACCTTAGCCTCTAAATCAATTAATAGTGATATTACTAATGCGGCTGTGGAGCTAAAAGTGCTCATTGAGCAAATGCGAGAGCAGATTCAAAATATTGAATAACTATTAGTTCATTTAAAAAAGCACCACAATACATGTTGGTAGAGTGGTGCTTAATACTTCATCGGAGGGTTAGTTTTTGTGAAGCCTTGTGATTGCTACCGCGTAATCGGCTCGTGTAATTAACTTATCACCATTAAACGATGCTGATACTGTGGGCTCTAAATCATAAGCATTTTGGCTAATATTGTAATAAGCATTCATTACCCCTAAATCTAAAGCAAGTTGCACATAACCTTTTAGCTCATTTGGGATTGCCTCTTGGTCTGTTAGCGCTATTCGTTGCTCGTTATAAACTACTGTTACATCACCTTCAAAGCTCAAAGCTTGATTCTCTAATGCCAAAGATTGCATTAGTGAATACGCGAGTTCACTTCGGCTAACTGGCTCAAGAGGACTGAATAAGCTTGCGTCAGATTGCATAACTGCTGCTTGATCTTGCTCTGTATTTCTAAGTGCAGCCCCTTTTTGAGTCACACTATTAATAGCCGCAGTAAAATCGTTTGATACATCATTGAACTGACTATTTTTAGCTAAGTTCGACTGTCTAATCCCTCCTCCTAACATAAGAAAGTCAGCTAACTCTTGGCGTAAAAGATAATCGTTAGGATGAAAACCCGTTCTTTTAGCATCAACTAGTTGCTCACTAACGGCATATTCAATAAATGACTTTGCAGGATGATCGCTAATATCTCTGAGGCCTTTATATCCGTCGGTTTTAACTATTTTAATGTTTGCAGTGATTTCACTAGGTAGCCCATAACCATTTGTAACACCAACTGGGTCTACATCAACACCAGAAACTCCCCCAATGCCATGCGCTTTTAATGTCCAATTACCAAATTCGGCCGGAGCAGTAACCGCAATACTTTGTCCCAAAACGGGTAATGCAATACTTGAACTATACGTTTTACCTGAAGGACTAACGAGTGATAAACCAACCGTATTATCGTCAACATTAGCGTTAACCATTACCATGGAAGCATTCACATTTACGGGAATTAAAATACCGTCGCTTTCACCCACTGGGCTAAAGGGTACTGATTCGCTATAGTCAGCTTGTATTGATGTTAACGCGTAAGCATTAAATTCACGTAATAGCTTAGTCGTTTCACCAAATGCAAGCTGTGTGTTTACAACCGACTGTACTGCTGCGTAAGCATTTACGTAACCTGCGCCAACTTCCCACGCTTCTTTGCCAGGCATATTAGTTGCTGTTTTTTGCAAGATACTTTTAACTTCTCGCCAAGTTAAATTTGGATTAGCTTCAAGCATTAATGCAACAACACCTGAAATGTGCGGGGCAGACATTGATGTACCACTCATAGATGTATAATACGGTACGTGACTGGCTTCCATCACTTCGCTATCATCTGTAATGCTCAGTGCACTTAAACTAGATAAAGAAGCACGTGTAGAAATAACATCAACGCCTGGTGCAGTAACTGTAGGACGATCTTCCCAAGTAAACGTTTCGCCATCTACACTTACAACGCCTGATTTACCTTTAACGCCGCGAGAACTAAAATCGGCTAACTGCCCATCTTTATCTCCTGCAGCAACCGTTATAACCCAAGGTGCTTTTTTAAAATTACCAGTAATCGTCGATTCACCGCTACCTGAGTTCCCTGCAGAGAACACCACTATTACACCGTTATCTGAAAGCTGCTTTGTTGCCACATTGGTTGGGTGATCTGGGTTGAAGTCGGTGCCTGTATCACTAGTACTACCAAATGAATTAGAGATCACACGAATATTGTAATCGTATTGGTGAGTTAAAGCGTAATCAAACCCTCCTATCGTATCAAGTATAAATAAACCAGCTCCTGAGCCATAACCAATAATTTTAGCTCCCGGCGCAACACCTTGATACTTACCACTAGACATAGCACCATTACCACCAATAATGCCAGCTACGTGCGAACCATGGCCACCAGCAATATCTGTATTTGCCGTGTTTTCTTGATAGGTAATAGGTAGTATTTCAGAAAGAGAGTGCAAATTGGTTTGCGCCAATACGTTTTGTATAACATGGTTTGGGTATTTAATATCTGAGTGAGTGCCGTCTACACCTGAGTCGTTAACTACTACCCCAACACCACGGCCCGAAAAAGGCATGCCTTGGTTACGTAGAGATGAATCTTCACGGAGCCTATCTACACCTGTAATTTGTGTTGAGCCGTCATTTTCTAACGTAAGCGGTGAGTTATACCAAACTGAGCGGACCTTATCAGAGGCATAAATTGCATCAATTTGAGCCTTGGTCGCTTTTATTCCCATAATTGGTAGATTATTAAAGGTGATCCCTCCAAGTACACCCGCCGATTCGATAATATTGGTTAGATCGCTTGTTAGTTGCCCTTTACCTTCAAACGTTACGATTACTTCAAAAGCATCTTGATCTGTTGCACTTGTAAGTAGTTGTTGCAGCTGCGGCCCTAATGACTTTGCTGATACGTGCAAGGGCGCTAAGCACATACCCGCACTCATAAGTCCGATCAGTAATTTTTTAGTTTTTAGTGTTGTTTTAAACATGAGCTTACACCTTAATTGTTTTGACCCATTAAGAATGGCAAACAACTAACGTTTAAAACATACGGGAAAACCCCTAGGGTGTATTAGTTAAAACACCCGTTTTATAGCAATAGGTTATTTTTAGCTGCATAGCGTACAAGCTCTGCAGCATTAGCAACACTGAGCTTATCGAGCACCTTTCCTCGATGGTTTTCAGCCGTTTTAACGCTAATATCAAGTGAGCGCGCTATGTCTTTTGTTGTTTTACCTTCAATTATTAAATGAAAAACTTCTCTCTCTGCTGGTAAGGTTTTTATATGGGTCTTGCCATTGCTCAGCTGGCTTGCACGATAAAGAGGCTAAAACATTAGCTGCGTACTGGCTAAAATACGTTTTACCTTGTGAGAGTGCATTAACCGCATCTAATAATTCATCGCTGGCGCTATCTTTTAATAGGTAGCCTGATGCACCAGCACGAACCATATGAATTACATACTCTTGTTCTTCGTGCATGGTCAAAACCAATACTTTAGATTCAGGGAGTTGTTCGTGCAGCCTTTTAACTGCCTCCATGCCGTTTAGTTCAGGCATGCTTATATCAATAACAATAACGCATGGCTTTAATGCGAGTGCCTTAGTAACAGCCTGCATACCATCAGCGGCTTCTGCCACTACACAAATATTCTCATCTTTACTAAGTAAGCTTACTAGCCCCTGGCGTAAAATTGTATGATCGTCTGCCACCAGAACGCTGATCATAAAACCTCCTTGCCTGTTACTAAAACTTTTATTTCGCTGCCTTCACCTGGGGCTGAATTTATAGTTAATTGCCCGCCATAAGCTGCAACCCTATCGTGCATAGCACCTAACCCAAAGCCCTCTTTGTAATTTTGCGGGCTCACCTTAATTCCTACACCATCGTCTTTTATTTTTATCATTAATAAGCTTTCAGTAGCTATTAAATTAATTGTGATTAAAGAAGCATCTGCATGTTTTATCGCGTTGGTAAGCGCCTCTTGAACAACCCTAAAGGCTAAAGTTTGAATCTCATCTTTGAGCGGCGCATCAATTTTATGATGGAGCTTTACTAAAACCTCACAAGGCTCACCCATGACTCTTACCAACCACTCAAGAGCGGGCACTAATCCTAAGTCATCTAAAATACGAGGGCGCATTAATCGAGAAATCACACGTGTGTCTGACAATGCTTGACGAGCCAGCTCTATACTTTGCGTTAACTCGTTAGTTGGTGAGTCATTTTGCACTTGTTGTAATTGGTTTATAAGTGCTGTTAATAACTGCCCTACACCATCGTGTAGCTCTTGCGCTATTTGCTTACGTTCGTTTTCTTGAACACGCCATACCCGCTTTGCCAAACCACGCATTTGCTCATTATTTGTATTGAGCTGCTGGGTAATTAACTGCTGTTTTTGGTTTAATTGCTCAACAAAATAAGCAATATCCGTATCACTATCTTTAGTCATTCGCGCTAAGTTCTCCAAAGCCGTCATTTAATTCAAAATAACTTAAGGTTGATAAAAATGTGTGTTCAGCGTTTTTAGGTAAATTATTGAGCAGATCTGCCACTTTTTTATCTACTTTAGCTGTATACGCCGAAGAGTCGGCCTCATTTGTTAATGCAAGTTGTGCATGTAGTCGGTCAAATTGAAAACTACGCCAATAGCCTCCCATGTTTCTTTGTAATAGCTCAGCCTCTCTAAGTGTTGCTTGAAGTGCTTGCCATTGCTTATTTAAAAACTGTTGTATGGCCAATAGCTCTAAATAGTCAATGTATTGGTACTTTTGTAATTCGTAATCTGCAGCTTTTAACTTGGCTAAATAAGCACTGATGTCCTTTTTACCAGTGCGTAGGTGTTCTCGGGCTGCATAAATAAGCTCACGTATATACACTGATTGATGAGCAAAATCAGGTGCAACTAGCGCTTGGCTTTGTAAGTTGTTTAAGTGAAGTTGATCATTAATATAGCGAGATAAAAAGGCGTGTTTATTGTGGTACTCAACATTACCGTTATTCGCGACAGCCAGTTCCACTTTTTCTAAATAGCTAATAGCGTGTTCTTTTAAGCCAAGTTGCATTGACCAATCCGCAAGCCATAAACCAAACTCAGCAATTGCTCTTACGTCATTAAGCGCTTCAGCTTGCTGATAAACACTTTCAAGCTCACTAAAACTCTGTTTAAAACCACCTTGTAAAAAGCCAAGCTTAGCTAAGTAGCTTTTAGCAACTATGGTTTCTTCTACACTATTTAACGCACTAGCATCTTTAAGCGTGTTATTAAAAAGGTGAAAAGCATTACGCCAATTTCCTTTTGATAATTCAATTTGCGCTAAGTTTTGTTGCACATGAATAATGCCTATTGGAAATTGAATACGTTGAAATAGCTGCTCAGCCTGCTGCCAATAAACTAAAGCATGTTCATGATTGAGTAACATGTAATACATAAAACCAATGTTATTCATGCTCTCAGCCTGTAGCATTTGGTTACTAAGGTTTATTCTGATTGTTAGCGCATCTTGATAATGCTTTAACGCTTTTTGATAAAGTGCCTGTTCTTCAGCAAGTACACCTAGTTCATTATAAGAATTAGAAAGCCCTTGCTGATCGCCTAGCTGGGTATATATGTCTAAGCTTTTTTCTAAATAGTCTTCAGCTTGTTTATACTGCGCCTCAGCAAGGTACAAAGAAGCTAAGTTTGTCATGGTTGTAGCTACACCTGCCGAGTCTCCCATGTTTCGACGTACTGTTAATGCTTGTAAGTAATAATCAAACGCCAGTTCGGTATTTCCTTGTTGACCGTAAACAACACCAAATGCATTTAATGCTTCCCCCTCTTTAAGTAGGTTCTTTAACTTTTTAGCTGTAACCAGTGCTTTTACAAAGTAATCATCCACTGCTTTATTTAAATCACCTTGTAAAAAAGCAGCTCGACCAAGCATAAACCAAGCATTAGGGTGGTATGGATCGAGCTTTACAACATCTAACAACAATTGCTCAGCCTTACTATGCTGCTCTATAAAAAAGTAAAACTCTGCTAAGGCAATTTTTAATTCAATATTGTAAGGGAATGCTTTTATGAGCTCTAAATAATCATTTTTAGCCAGCTCTACTTTACCTGCTAAATCATTAAGCCGCGCACTAGCTAATTTAGCGCTGTAAGTTAGAGGTTTAGCGTGCTGTAGCACTTTTGAATACGCCTGTTCAGCCTCTATTATCAAATTATTCTCTAACAAAAGCTCACCTAATACCAACCAACCTTGCGCTAAGCTAGGGTTTTGAGCCAATAACGATTGCAACTTAGTTTTTGCCTCTTCTACATTACCCAATTCAATCTGTTTTTTTATATTAAACAATGCTTTTGATGGAGGGCTGCTAAGTAACAGTGATTTACCCGCTTGCTCTTTTAGGTTAAGGGCTTGTTTTAAATTTTTTACGGCCTGACTTGCAACGCTATTCCATTTTTTATCATCGAGCGGGCCATTTAATAACAGAGATTCGTTTGTATTGAAGCCATCGATCTTTATTAGTTTAATTTGAACATCTTGACTATTATCACCTGTGCGAATAACTGTAGGACTAATTAAAGCATCCACCTTAAGTAAGTCAGACAGTAGCTCTACTTTGGCTTTATTTAATGGCGGATTTAAACCTAATTGCTTTAGCAAATTTGTAACACGCGAAGTATCGATAACTCTTAAATTGCTCACATGGGACAATCTGTAATGTATAAAGTCAGTAAACGCATCATTTTCCGTTTCGCTGTTCATGACTGTGGGTAAAATAGCAATAGATGAATAGTTTGCTTTATCTGTGTTTGCCGTATTATCAACTGTTGTTAGCACCCAAATAAACCCAACAAATACAAAAGCGGCTGCAAATAGCATTACGGGGCGAGTATTACGCTTAGCATTTTTATTAATAAGCGACTCAAATAAGCGTGAGACGAGGCTTACACTTTCAGGCCGAGACTGAGTATTTGCAGCAAGCATACTGAGCACTAAAGCTTTTAATGACTTTAATCTTGCCTGATAAGGGTTAAATTTAATATTTCCTGAAAGCTTACTATCAATGATTAATTCAAGACTATTACCCTTAAAGGCATTGAATGGCAGCAAAGCTGATAAATAATTACCCCGAGGGAGTACAAGTCAGTGCTTTTATTAACTTTACCTTGCAATAGATACTCAGGTGCCGCGTAGTAAGGCGTGCCAATAATACTTTGGCTATTATCGTTATTTTTTAAAGCTGCTAAGCCAAAGTCGGCAATGTAAACCTTGCTTTCAGTATCAATTAAAATATTATCGGGCTTTAAATCTTTGTGAACTATACCAACTTCATCTGCGCACGCTAACCCTGCAAAAAGCTGTTTAACAATATCAATTATTTCTTGAGAGGTGAGTTTTTTTTCTGCGATTTTATCTTCTAATGTAAGCCCCTCAATCCAATCCATTGTTATAAAGTGAAGTTGTCGATCGAAGTAATATTCATGCACACGGATTATGTTTGGGTGACTTAGTTGCCTGACTAAAAGTAGCTCGTTTTTAAATGAACTAATTGCCTGCTCACTGTTGTGAAGTGCGCTATTAAGCACCTTAATAGCAATGTAAGTTTGCAGTTGTGTATCAAGTGCTTTATATACACAACCATATTGCCCGCGCCCTTGGGCTGAGACAATTTCAAAACGCCCAACTAACAAACTTCCTGATTGTAAATCGCTTTGCGGCGATATAAGTTGTGTTTCGTTTAATGAACTTTAATTACGATCGTCGGAGTTGATATCGCGTTACTCTTTTAGTGACATAATTTAAATAAATTATAGTCATTACCGTCAAAAGAAGAGGAATTTATAAGTTGCGACTGTAATAACTCTATAGACTGTTGAAGTAAAATAGCTTGTACTGTGGTCTCTATTTGCAAACTTATGCTGGTTAATATTTCAAGATCTAACTCTGTAAGCACCTTTCCAGACATTTTGCTGTCGGTGTAAATAACCCCAATAATTAAACCTTCATAAGTCAGGGGGATACACGCTAAAGCAGATATTTTTTTAAGCTCAATACTTTGTCGACTACTTAAAAGCTGATGGTGCGTTATATCCATGGCAATAATAGGCTCACCTTTTGAGTAACATTGCGATATTGCACCAATGCTCCCTTCAAAATTATTAAGCTTAAAATCTTTGCCCGATAACCCCTGCGTTATACACACACTTAGGCTTTGTAAGGTGTTGCCTAAAAACACTCCCCCTCGTTGAGTACCTGTAAGCATAATTAGGTTTTGTAATTGTGATAATAAGTTTTGCTTTAAATTAACGGTAATATTTTTTATACCTGGCTTACTAGCAGATAGTCGCCAATTATTGTGGTTCTGAATAGCTTGAATTTGCTGCGTAGATTTAGACTCAAATAAGCAATCTAATTTACCAATCGATATTATGGCATCATCTTCTAAGGTTGAGGTAGATATAGCCAGCCCATTAACTCGAGTGCCGTTTCGACTTGATTCATCATTAAGCTGCCACACACGATTTAAGTTAGCTACGGTCGCATGTTGGCGCGAAACGGTAGGATGCTCAAGTATTAGCTCACATTCTTTAGAGCGACCAATACGATAGTCGCTCTCCTCATATAAAAAACTTTCAACCGCTGGCTGGTTGGTATAACAAACCGTAATTCGCGCAGGCATAGTTTTACTCTTTAAATAGTCTTTTTGTTGACACTAATTAGCTAAACGTAAACTAAAGCGTAAGGTGTTCGCATAAGCCATAAGCTCACCCGCCACATTGCTTATATCTCTGCTAGAGCGCCATACATTAGGCACTTTATCGCCACTGTTATCGCTTATTCTTCGATTAAAGGTATTAAGTTTGTTGCTTGCAGCACTGTAATTTTGCAGCAACATAAGCTGATTTACATCTGCTAAATCTTGTAATAAAGCTGAATAAACAGCGGGATCAATATTTGCTGAAAAGTTGTTTAAAGCAGTTTGCAAATCATTATATTTAGAGTCTATAACCGTTACTTGAGGACGTAAGTCAGCAACAATTATAAATTGAGAGAAACGACCGGTAGAGCCACGCGCTCTGTAGCTGCCAGCTCCCATGGTCATAGTAATATCTTTAAACTCACCATTTAATGGCGCTTTAAAAAAGCGCAGCGGCGTGCCCGCGGTATACTCTAAGTTATGAGTGTGTATATCAACGGTTGCCAAACCAGAAAAAGAAAAGCCACTCGTTAACTGCGGCTCTATTGTTATCATCATTGGAAAAGCAACTGCCGGTGCTATATCGGTAATGCTCGGTAATCGCTGTAACAACGCTTGAGATGTAATATCAACTACTTCAGCACTGATACCTAAATTTTGTGCTGTTAACCCTACCGCATTTTCAAACTCTAAGGTTATATCCGCAGAAACTCCACCAGGTAGCTCAATAGTAGCCTCAGCAGAATTGCCATGAATATTGACTGATACAATATCAGTAGCTTCAACTTGCGAGCTCATAAACAGTAAACATCCTGCATATGAAGCAATTAATAATTTTTTTATGTTTAGCATAGTGATCCCCAGAAAACACAACTAATGAACCAACTACAAAATGGTTACTATTTTTTCACTTATAATTAAAAACTAGCATGAGACATGCATTTATTGCAACAAATAAAAGCCAGACAAATATATGACTGGCTTTTAAGTTACTAGTAATTATTTACGTAAGTAATTGTTGAATAAACGAGAAATTATTACCGCATAGTCGCCACGTTTAATCGTACTTTGAGGTTTAAAGTAAGCAACAACAGTTGGTGATAAATCATAAGGCCCTTGCTCAACTTTATAAGTGACGTTGAGCAGTGACATATCAATAGCAGCTTGAACATAACCTCTTAATTCAGGTGCAATTTGGTCTGTATCTAATACAGCAATGCGCTCTGAGTTATATTCAATTGTAATATCGCCTGTAAAGGCACGCGCTTGCTCCTCTAAACCAAGCCCTTGAACCAGTGAATATGCCAGCTCTTCTTTTGTTACATTACCTTGAGGAGAGAATGTCCCTTCGCTTGTGAGCATAACTGGCGCTTGGATTTGGGTGCGATCTTTTAACGCAGAACCAACCTCAGTCACAGCTTCGATGAAAGGTGTGTATTGGCCGTTTACATCTGCAAGGGGCATTTTTTCATTGTTTAAAATATCTCTATGCTGCCTAACAGACATACCCATAACAAGATACTTAGCAAGTTCTTTGCGTTTAAGGTTTGCATCTGGGCGATATAAAAGATTGTTTCTGATATCGACTAAGCGCTCACTTACAGCAAACTCAATTGCATTTTGCGCTGGATGCCCTTCAATATCATCTAGCCCTTCGTAGCCACCCGATTTTAAAATTGAAATTTCTCCACTTATAAATTCAGGTACGCCTGGACCGTTGGTTAATCCAGTAGGGTCTGCTTGTACGCCGGATAACGATGTCATTCCATATACAGATAATTTCCATTCGCCTTCTTGCGCAGGTGCAGAAACCCGCATAGTTGTATCAAGTACTGGTAGTGTTAAGTTACCCATATATACAGTGCCATCTGGCGCTTCTAACTTTAACTTAGTGGTTGTAGCAAAAACCTCAGAAGAAACATTTATCCAACTATCCTCTGCATTTACGTTAAACCTGTGCACTTCAGGCTCCCCAACCGGTGAGTATAAGACTTCAAAAGACTGCGGATCAGCGTCTGCCAATGTAATGGCGTTAGCATTAAAGTCACTTAAGTTGTTAACTGTTACGCTATTTTGGTTATCGTAACCTAATGCACCTGCAACAGCTGCATACGCATTTATATGCCCTGCACCAACTTCCCATGCTTCATAACCAGGCATATTCGTTGCCGTTTCTTGGATGATTTTTTTCACTTCTAAAGGTGTGAGATCTGGGTTTGCTTCTAGCATAAGTGCAATCACACCAGCCACATGCGGCGTAGCCATTGATGTACCCGAAATCATAGTGTAATAAGGAAGGTACTCAGCAGGCATGGCATCAACATCATCTGCTCCGCCATTAGATACAACATTCGTTTTTGCTCTTGTAGAGATAATATCAACACCAGGGGCGACAATACTTACCTCATTTTTATAAGTCCATTCACTGCCGTCAGGCATTGTAAAGTCGCCTACTTCACCATTTTTACCTCTTGATGAAAAATCAATAAGCTCAGCTTGCTTTGTGCCAGCACCCACCGACATCCCCCAAGGAATTTGAGCATAAGGATTATGTGTATCTTCGCCCGAACCTGAATTACCAGCGGCAAAAACCGAGATCATGCCTAGCTTGTATGCCTTATAAGAAGCCAGCGAAATTGGTCCTAATGGATCAAACTTACCACTTGAGCCCCATGAATTACTCATTACTCGAATTGGCGAATTGAAATCCCAAATATGACTAATTGCATAATCATAACCACCCAAGGCGTCTAAAATTGATAAACCGGCTCCAGAGCCATAGCCAATTAAGTCAGCGCCAGGAGCCGCACCTTTATATTCACCATCAGAATGAGAGCCCCAACCCGCTACAGTGCCAGCACAATGAGTGCCGTGTCCTACATTTAGGTCTGTATTTGGTTGACCCTCTATCCAAACTCCATCTATTCCAGTAAGCGAAATTGTTTGTGCATGTGTAACCCCCTGTACGTTTTCAATAACCTTAGAGCCATACTCTAAGTCATCTAATGTGGCATCAATACCCGAGTCATTCACTATTACGGTCACACCCTTGCCCGTAAATTTGATTCCATTGTGGGCTTCAAAATCACCTGATTGAAGCTTATCCACACCCGTTAATTCGCGTGCTTCTTTATTAAAATAAGTAAGTGATCTATTTGCATAAACAGAACGAACACCTGGCACGTTTATTAATTGAGATATTTGTGAAGGTGTAGCCAACAAGCCTATAATTGGCAAAGACTTAAATTGCACACCTTCAACCAAGCCTAAGCTTAATAAGTTTTGTAATTGAGTATTACTTAGTGCGCCTAGTTGATCGTAACTGACTACAACCATGGCACTTTCTGTTGCAGACATTGTTTGTAGTTTTTGTTCTAGTTGATGACCTATAACAGCTGCGGCTGCAGCGTTAAGACTAAATCCCGCAAGAGAAAGACCAGCCAGTATATTCTTAATTGATGACTTCATAATTTACCCACCTACTTAAAAGAATGTTTGCTTAACATTGATTGGTTAATATTTTGTTTACAATTACATTTAATAAGCAAAGCGCTTTTTTGCATATCAGGATCACTCCCTATAAGGCATAGGGGAAAACCCCTAGGCACAAATAAACACTGCAGTTAAAAAGAGATGGTTGAGTAAAAAGTGTTAAATAAAGTACAATAGTGTCATTAAAGGCTTGGGTTATTTTTGTAACTCAAGCCTGTTTATTTTTAAGTAGAGAAAAACATGGCTCAAACTCGCGGAAACTTATTTATTCTATCTGCGCCTTCTGGTGCGGGTAAATCTAGCTTAATTAATGCATTACTAAAAAAGCATGACGATATGAAAGTATCGGTATCGCACACTACACGTTCACCTCGCCCTGGTGAAGAAAACGCGGTCCACTATCACTTTGTAAGCGCCGATGAATTTAAAGCGTTAATTGCCAAAGATGATTTTTTTGAGTGGGCTCAAGTGTTTGATAACTACTACGGCACATCAAAGCAAGCAATTGAATCGCAGCTAGATGCAGGTATTGATGTATTTTTAGATATTGATTGGCAAGGCGCGCAACAAGTTCGTAAGATTATGCCAAGCGTACAGACCATTTTTATTTTACCGCCTTCAAAAGAAGAACTTGAGCAACGTTTAAATAACCGCGGCCAAGACTCTGCAGAGGTAATTGCTGGACGTATGGCGCAAGCACAATCAGAAACCTCACATTATAACGAATACGACTTTGTAGTTGTAAATGATGAATTTGATACTGCTCTGAGTGATATAGAAACTATTGTGATGGCTCAGCGTTTAACGTTAAAAGCACAGCAAAACCGCCATCAAAACTTACTAAGCAGCTTACTTAAATAACTAAGCGGCGTTTAAATCAGTATTAGATATGTAAAACTGATAAAAATTAACCACTGGCTATTGGCGAAACTTGCTCCTTGGAGTAAACTACGCCTTTGCTTTTAAAATATTTTGGAGTGCTGAGATGGCTCGCGTAACAGTTGAAGATGCAGTAGATGCAGTTGGTAATCGTTTTGACTTAATTTTAGTTGCGGCTCGTCGTGCCCGCCAAATTGCTGTTGGTGGTAAAGATCCACTAGTAGATCCTGAAAACGATAAACCAACGGTAGTTGCTTTACGTGAAATTGAGTTAGGTTTAGTTGATAGTTCATCAATGGACGTAATTGACCGTGAAGAACAACAACACCAAGAAGCAGCAGAATTAGCTGCTGTTGCTGCCATTGTTGGTGGCAACCAGTAATCGACCTCCCGGTCTGATTTAGCCAACGGCGCAGTATTTCTACTATAGCCGTTGGCAATCCTCTATTTTCATCGTATATTCTTAACTTACCGTTACCTAATTTGCTTCACGAGAACATTGGAGTGTGAATGTATCTTTTTGAAGGTCTTAAAAAGAAAATCTCAGAATACTTGCTCGCTGCTGATGTAGAGCTGGTTCAAAAATCTTACGTGGTAGCCCGAGAGGCCCATGAAGGACAAACTCGCTCGAGCGGCGAACCTTACATTACTCACCCCGTAGAAGTAAGCCAAATTCTTGCAGGAATGCACCTAGATCATGAAACGCTCATGGCCGCGCTGATGCATGATGTAATTGAAGACACCGATTTTAGCCAACAAGATTTAGCTGAAATTTTTGGTGAAACAGTGGCAGAACTCGTTGAAGGTGTAAGTAAGCTCGATAAGCTTAGCTTTAAAGATAAAAAAGAATTCCAAGCTGAAAACTACCGTAAAATGATTATGGCTATGACCCAAGATATTAGGGTTATATTAATCAAACTTGCTGATAGAACACATAATATGCGTACATTGGGCGCCCTTCGCCCAGATAAACGTCGACGTATAGCACGCGAAACGCTCGAGATTTACGCACCAATAGCAAATCGTTTAGGTATTCACGATATTAAAAATGAGCTTGAAGATTTAGGTTTTCAGGCTTTATACCCTATGAGACACCGTGCGCTTAAATCAGAAGTTGCTAAAGCGCGTGGTAATCGTAAAGAAGTTATTTCTAATATTCAAAGCGAAATAGAAGCACGTCTTGAAGAGTCGGGAATTAAAGCCACCGTATCAGGACGTGAAAAGCACCTATATAGTATTTATAAAAAAATGCTTAATAAAGAGCTACTATTTAACGAAGTTATGGATATTTACGCGTTCAGAATTGCCGTTGATTCTATGGATACGTGTTATCGCGTATTAGGTGTTGCACATAACCTTTATAAGCCAATTGAAACGCGCTTTAAAGACTATATTGCAGTGCCAAAAACAAATGGCTATCAGTCTTTACATACTTCTTTAGTTGGCCCACACGGTATACCTGTTGAAATTCAAATTCGTACCCACGATATGGATCATATGGCCGATAAAGGTGTCGCTGCACATTGGATGTATAAAAAAGCAGGTGATGGTGCTGGAAATACAGCTCAGCAACGTGCTCGCCAATGGATGCAAAGTTTATTAGAGCTACAGCAAAGCGCTGGTTCATCATTTGAATTTGTTGAAAACGTAAAAACTGAGTTATTCCCAGAAGAAATATACGTGTTTACGCCTGATGGTCGCATAGTAGAGCTACCAATGGGCGCAACTGCTGTTGATTTTGCTTATGCTGTACATACTGATGTAGGTAACACTTGTGTAGGTGCACGCGTTAACCGTAAGCCACACCCATTAAGTAAGCCGCTTGATACTGGGCAAACCATAGAGATAATAACAAGCTCAGGCGCCCACCCTAATGCGACTTGGTTAAACTTTATTGTTACTGGTAAAGCACGTTTGGGCGTTCGTAATTACCTAAGAAGCCAACACCACGAAGAAGCGATGCTTTTAGGCCGTCGCTTACTTGATTCTGCGTTAGGCGAAAACAAACTCGATAGTATTGCCGATGAAAACATTGCCAGAGTACTTGAAGAGCATGAGCTATCTACAGTCCTTGAGTTACTTGTTGAAATTGGCTCTGGTAATTTAATGAGCGTATTAATAGCTAAACGTTTATTGCAAAACGACAATGACGATTTAACTGATATAACTAACCAGGCCAAGGCGACCATTATTGGTACAGAAGGCATGCTAGTTAATTACTCTAAATGTTGTCGACCTGTCCCTGGGGATGCTATTACAGCGCATATTAGCCAAGGTAAAGGTCTCACTGTTCACCGTCAAGAATGTAAAAACATTCGAGGCTGGGAGAGTGAGCGCTCTAAGTACCTAGTTGTAAAGTGGGACGACAACCCAGAAAAAGAATACATTGCAGCTCTAAGAGTTGAAATTATAAATCATCAAGGGGCATTAGCTAAATTAACCAATGTTGTAGCTACAACCCAAGCCAATATTGTAGAAATTGCCACTGATGAAAAAGAAAGTAATTTATACGTGATAGATCTAGGAGTCACCGTTAAAAACCGTGTCCATGTTGCTAACATTATGCGCCGCATTCGCGTTATGCCTGATGTGCAAAAAGTCTATCGTAAAAAGTAAAATAGGAAAAACATGAATAAAGCATTTATCTCTACCGACAAAGCACCTGCAGCAATTGGTACATATAGCCAAGCAGTTAAAGTTGGCACTGCTGTTTACTTATCAGGTCAGATCCCATTAGTGCCTGAGACTATGGAAATGATCTCAGAAGATTTTAGTGAACAAACACATCAAGTATTCAAAAATATTACTGCAGTATGTGAAGAAGCTGGCGGAAAAATTCAAGACTTGGTAAAAATTAATATCTACCTTACTGATTTATCGAACTTTGCTACAGTTAATGAAGTAATGAGTCAGTACTTTAAACAGCCTTACCCTGCACGTGCAGCGTTAGGCGTTAGAGCACTACCAAAAGGTGCGCAAGTTGAAATAGACGGTATTATGGAATTGCCCTCTACTAACTAAGCTTTACAGGCTATGGCTCTGCTCCATAGCCTTTTTTCCCTCTTAACATTTCGTCCACTCTCATTTCTTGACTCAAATACTATTTTCTAGCACTCTGTAATTGTTTTTTATAAAAAATTTAACTTAAGTAGTAGAAAAGGATCAACTAGTGTTTAAGCTTGCCCAAAATGGAAATGTTTTACTTGATGTAGGGGAGCACGTGCCTCCTAGCGCTGCATTTATTATTGAGGCGCTTGAAAAGTCGACTTTTTGCGACTGCAAAATCGAGCATGACTCAATTAATGACTTTTTTAAAAATGAAAGTGCTGATAAAACACTGGTAGTTGCAAGTAAACATAACGCCGTATTAAATGTCACTATTAGCGACGATAAAATGCTAGCTATTGGCGAACTGACACTTGCTCAGGGCGGCAAGTTATTAAGCCTCGAAGAAGCTAAAAAACAACTTATAAAGGCAGGTATTGTTCGTGGTTATAAGCAGGTTTTTTTGGAGCAGTTATTACAAAAGCAATTTGAGAACGAAGCAGGATCATTAGTTAAAGGCATTTTAGCTAAAGGCAGGCTCCCAAGTGACGGTTTAGCAACGAAGCTCATAACCACTGTAGAAACCCTAAAAGATCGCTTAAAAGCACCAAAGCTAAAAGAAGATGGCAGTGTTGATATGCGTGACTTTGGTAAGCTGGCGAGTGTGGAGCCCGGCTCTGTGCTTATTCGCCAACAACCTGCTACCCCAGGCAAAGAAGGTTTCACTGTACTAGGCGATATACTTCCGGCTAAAGCGGGTGATAGTAAGCAATTAGTCGCCGGTGAAGGCACTGAAATATCAAAAGTTAATCCACTAGAACTGGTATCTACTATTGCTGGCGTACCTGTTGAAATTAATAATGGCATGCGCGTAGATGACATTTTTACTATATCAGATGTAACAGTGAAAAGTGGCCATATTGATTTTGAAGGCAGCGTTATTGTTACCCGTAATATAGAGCCTGGGATGAAAGTAAGCGCTAAAGGTGATATCACTATTTTTGGCACAGTAGAATCAGGTGAGCTTACCGCAGGCGGGAACATTACGGTTAAACAAGCTATTATTGGGCATCAAAAAGCTGATGATAAAACGCTTTCTTGTAAATTAATTGCGCAGGGTGATATTCATGTATCCCACTCACAATATTGCTATTTAGAGGCTCATAATATTTTTATTGATCGTCAAACAAGCCATTGTGTAATGAAGGCAAAGCGGCTATTGCAGGTTGGCCAATCTGATGCGCCTAAAGGCAAAATATTTGGTGGTGAAATACTTGATGCAACAACACTAATAGCCGGTGAGATTGGTAATGAGTCAGGTGCTAAAATGACTATTAACTTGGCGGCATCAGGCGCAGAAATAACAGCTGATACAGACAATTGTTTTAAAGACTTAGCAAAAACAGATGAGCAACTAGATACACTTCAAGCCGCACTAGAAAAAACAGATTTAGTAAAAGATGCAGAAAAAAAGAAACTGTTAATTACTAAAATTGGTGCAACCCAGCAACATTACTGTCAGCAAGCAGAGCAATTAGAAAAACGCCTATCGGCATTAGATCATGACCTGCATGACTTATTGAGCGATGCCAACCTTGCCGTGAACTCAGTTTTACACTCAGGGGTAGAAATTCATATTTTTGATAAAGTACTTAAAACTACCCGCAACTACCCACCATGTAATGTAAAACTTATAAATAATAAAATTGAAGTAGAATTTAAAACACATTAAGGATTGAGTGCTCACAGAGCACTCACTGCATTATTACAATAAGCCAACTACCGCATCATGTGTATGCTGCGGCCACACACCAACTTGTACTTGCCCTATATGCTGCTTTTGTAGCAATAACATAGCTACACGCGATTGCCCTATTCCACCACCTATAGTTTGTGGAAAATCGCCTTGTAAAAGCGCTTTATGCCAATCAAATTCTAAACGATCTTCATCATTAGTTATGCTCAGTTGTACCTTTAAGGCATCAGGGCTAACCCGTATGCCCATTGATGATATTTCAAATGCATCCTCTAATACAGGATTCCATACTAAAATATCACCGTTCAAGCCTCTATACTCATCAGCTGTAGGTGTAGACCAATCATCGTAATCTGGCGCTCTTACATCATGAATTTTGCCATCTCCTAATGCGCCACCTATACCGATTAAAAATACTGCGCCATACTCTTGTGCAATCGCTTTTTCCCGTTGCTTGGCATCAAAATCAGGGTACATTTTGCGTAAATCTTCACTATGTACAAACGTTATATCACGTGGTAAAAACGTGTTTATACCAAAGCTGTCACTTACAAACTGCTCTGTTTTCTTTAAGCCTTTATAAATAGCTTTAACTGTTTCTTGTAATGTACTTAACGAACGTTCGCTCGTTTGGCAAATCACTTTTTCCCAATCCCACTGATCAACATATACAGAATGAATAGGGCTTAGTGAGTCTTCATCAGGGCGAAGTGCCTTCATTTGCGTATAAATACCTTCTCCAACTTTAAAACCATAAGTAGCGAGCGTTTTACGCTTCCATTTTGCAAGTGAATGAACAACTTCATAGCTGCTATCTGTAATCGCTTTCACTTTTACTGCAACTGCATTCTCGTGGCCACTAAGGTTATCTTGTGTGCCATCGCCTACTTTAGCCAAGATAGGGGCTTGTACTTCAATTAGCCCTAGTTGCTGCTCTAATTGCTGCGAGAAAAACTGCTTAACTTTGCTTATTTGCTGCTGTTGCTGCACATAGTGTGAACTCATAATAATTGGCCTCATTCCCAGTTATTGTTACTTGCTTAATTGATAAAAAACATCTCAACAGATGCTTCTAATGAGGTTAATGTAACGATTTGAACATTTAATTCAATATCCTTTAATAAAAATAGCTTTATCTTATTAAATCAATTAATTTAACCCCTCTTAAAATGAGAATTCACTAATTTAAGTAAGACAATCTAATGAATAATTATTTAATCGATAATCTCGATAAACATATACTTCACGCATTAATGGCAAATGCCCGTACAGCTTATGCGGAATTAGCAAAAAAATTCAACGTTAGTGCGGGCACTATTCACGTGCGAATAGAAAAAATGAAGCAAGCAGGCATAATCACCGGAACTCAATTAACGATAGATACTAAACAGCTTGGTTACGATGTATGTTGTTTTATAGGTATTAACTTAAGTAACGCACGCGATTACCCACAAACACTTATTAAATTAGAAGCTCTAGAGGAAGTAGTAGAAGCTTATTACACGACAGGCAACTACAGTATATTCATAAAAGTAATGACCAAATCAATTGATCATCTGCAAGATGTGTTGATTAATAAAATACAAGCAATAGAGGCAATTCAATCAACAGAAACCCTAATTTCTTTGCAAAACCCAATTAGCCGTACGGTAATGCCTTAAGCGTAAAAATCTCGTATAATTGCCGAAAAAAGAGGATAACCATGCAGCAAACTCGCTATCAAAGAATTGAGGGTGTACTTTCACGCCGTCAAACAGACTTAACCGTATGTTTAGAAGACGTACATAAACACCACAATTTATCTGCTATTGTGCGAAGCGCCGACGCTGTTGGCTGCCACCATGTTCATGCTGTGTGGCCAGAAAACCAAAAGTGGTTAACTAACAATACCTCTGGTGGCAGCAAAAACTGGTTAGATACGCACCTTCACAAAAATATTGATGATGCTGTTGCTTTAATGCGTGAGCATAACCCTGATGTACAAATACTAGCAACTCACCTTAGTGAAGATGCCGTCAATTACACAGAAATCGACTACACAAAACCAATAGCAATTATTGTAGGTCAAGAAAAAACAGGAATTTCTGAGCATGCGTTAAAACATGCAGATCAAAATATTATTATTCCAATGCAAGGTATGGTGCAGTCACTTAATGTATCTGTTGCTGCAGCACTTATTTTATTTGAAGCACAAAACCAACGCCAAAAAGCCGGTATGTATAACCGTAATATGTTAAGTGATGAAATTAAGCACCCTATGTATTTTGAAGGCTACCACCCTGTTATTGCCAAACAATGCAGAATGAAAAAGTTGCCTTACCCGCCACTTGACGAAAATGGTGAAATAATTGCGAGTGAACAATTTTGGCAAGCGTTAAAACATACTTGATGGACTAAGGCTCTGTAAGTACACTTAACTCACTCACATATAATAAGATTAGATCAAACTTGTCTAAACCTAGCTTAAACCAATACCCAATTACAGAACTCAAAGGGGTCGGCCCAAAAATGGCTGAGCGTTTGTTAAAGCTAGGCATTATTACAGTACAAGACATGCTATTTCACCTTCCTCTTAGATACGAAGATAGAACTCGCCTTTACCCCATTAATGAACTTGCACTACATAGTCATGTAAGTGTCGAAGCAACCATTGAAACTAGCCAAATTACATTTGGAAAAAGACGTATGTTAGTTGTTCAAATAAACGATGGTACAGGTAGGCTAACACTACGTTTTTTTAATTTTACCGCAGCGCAAAAAAACGCATTTGGTGCTGGTAAAATAATACGTTGTTTTGGTGAAATACGCCGTGGCCGCGTTGGCTTTGAAATGAGCCATCCTGAATATAGCATCAGCGATACCTCCAGCGAACAACCAGTAGCCACAACCTTAACGCCCGTTTATTCAACAACTGAAGGTTTAAAACAGCTATCGATTAGGGCTTTAAGCGAACAGGCTATTGATTTACTAAGCAAGTACTCAGTAGAAGAGCTATTACCTGCAAAATGGCAACCATCAAGTATGGCGTTAAGCGACGCTTTATTGTTATTGCATCGCCCACCTAATGATGTAGATGTAACTGCGTTAGAGCAAGGCATTCACCCTGCTCAACAACGTCTTGTATTTGAAGAATTACTTGCGCAAAACCTCAGCTTATTAAAAATACGAGAGCAAGGACAACAAGTTAAAGCGGTTGTGTTAAGCTCTAACAATGAACTAGAAAGTAAATTTTTATCAAACCTTCCATTTGCACCAACAAACGCCCAAAACCGCGTAGTCACAGAAATTAAAGGTGACTTACAGCACGCCTACCCAATGATGCGCTTAGTACAAGGTGACGTAGGCTCTGGTAAAACTCTAGTAGCAGCAATTAGTGCATTAACAGCTATAGCTCAAGGATTTCAAGTTGCTTTAATGGCACCAACAGAAATTCTTTCAGAACAACATGGCATAAATTTTACTAACTGGTTTAACACATTAGGTATTTCAGTTGCTTGGCTTGGTGGTAAAACGAAAGGTAAAGAGCGCGTAGCAACACTTGAAAAAATAGCCAGTGGCGAAGCCCAAATGATAGTAGGCACTCACGCACTTTTTCAAGATGAAGTTAAATTTAATAACTTAGTACTTATAATCATTGATGAGCAACATCGCTTTGGTGTGCATCAGCGTCTATCTCTTCGTGAAAAAGGCAAGTTTGGTGATTGCTACCCTCATCAATTAGTCATGACAGCAACACCTATTCCACGAACGCTTGCCATGACTGCTTATGCTGATTTAGAAACCTCAGTGATAGACGAGTTACCACCTGGGCGTACGCCCATAACCACAGTAGCACTTCCTGATACTCGTAGAGACGATATAATTGCGCGTGTAAAACTGGCCTGTAACGAACAAGGCAGGCAAGTTTATTGGGTTTGTACACTGATTGACGAATCTGAAGCTCTACAATGTCAAGCAGCAGAAGATAGCGCTCTGCAATTAAAAGAGGCACTACCTGAATTAAATGTAGGTTTAGTGCACGGGCGCATGAAATCAGCGGAAAAGCAGGCCATTATGAGTGATTTTAAAGCGGGTAATATTCACGTTTTAGTCGCTACCACAGTTATTGAAGTAGGCGTAGATGTGCCAAACGCTAGTTTAATTATAATAGAAAACCCTGAACGCTTAGGCTTAGCACAATTGCACCAACTGCGTGGTCGAGTAGGCCGTGGTGCCACAGCATCGCACTGCGTCCTTTTATATCACGTACCTCTATCTTATACTGCGCAAAAGCGCTTAGGTGTATTAAGAGATAGTAACGACGGATTTGTCATCGCAGAGCGCGATTTAGAGATACGCGGCCCAGGTGAAGTACTTGGCACTAAACAAACAGGCTTAGCAGAATTTAAAATAGCAGATTTAACACGAGATAAACAAACACTAAACCAAGTTAGACCTATCGCTCAACAAATGCTTAAACAACACCCTAATTTAGTAGAGCCACTCATTCAACGTTGGTTAGGCAATAAATCAAACTATGCACAAGCATAACCCGCTATACACATTCAGGCATTAGTCTACACAATATATAATTTACTAAATGTAGAAACTCACCTTCTGGCTGGAGGTACTTGGGAGCTAATTAATAAAAGTTAATTACTCTCTTTCCTTCAAGCATAAAAAAGATCGACACTTTCAAGTTGAGTTTGTCTTACTTGATACCGCTGTAGGATGTCATACTGCTCACAGTATTAGATAGCCACTGTGAAATGGGATAGATACTATCATCGGCCAATGCATTTGATAGCCAAAACACTGTTCACAAAGAGGCGCTTCGCTTAGTAGACGCTACGCTTTAGAGATGGAGATGCTAAAGATTACTTTTCTGCAGACGTAAAAAAGCCCGACTATTGCTAGTCGGGCTTTCTACAATTTGAAGCCTGGTAATGTCCTACTTTCACATAGCAAATGCTACACTATCATCGGCGCTGTTTCGTTTCACTACTGAGTTCGGCATGGAATCAGGTGGGTCCAAAACGCTATTGTCACCAAGCAAATTGGGGGGTTAGTTCGTATCTCTACGCACTAACTGAATTTGGAAAATATCTGATAATATTTTTTAAGTCTTTAAGTAATATCTACTTTAGTCATTAACTTCTGTCGCTTTCACTGTCACAAAACGCGTTTGGCGTTGTATGGTTAAGCCTCACGGGTAATTAGTACAAGTTAGCTTAATGGCTCACACCACTTCCACATCTTGCCTATCAACGTTGTAGTCTTCAACGGCCCTTCAGAGACTTTAA
>Ga0207907_100235_pt1 | contig 23245 bp, 21 predicted proteins | sample LinPmetageLP52_FD_184062 | JGI IMG/M metagenome (GOLD analysis project Ga0207907, IMG submission 184062) | Marine viral communities from the Subarctic Pacific Ocean - LP-52 (SPAdes) | ecosystem: Environmental > Aquatic > Marine > Oceanic | place: Pacific Ocean | collected 2011-08-26
AGTACATGCTTAACCAAGTTGTAATAGTTACTAGCTGCGAAGCCGTGCAAAGTAATCATAATGTAGCCTTTGGTTTTAAGCTTTAACTATTGGCGTTAAATAAATTAAAGCGTGTAGATAAGTTAAGGTTATTATTACTTGTTTTAATTTGCTTATATATAAGGGAAAATGCGAATCACTTTTGTCTTTAAGACAATAAAGCATTTTATTTAATGGAGAGGCAACTTGGATCAACTAAAAGCCATACGGTATTTTATTAAGGTGGTTGAAACGGGCAGTTTTACCAAAGCCGCAAAAGCATTTGATGTGCCGCCCTCGTCGTTGTCACGGCGAGTTGCTGATTTAGAAAAAAGCCTAGGGGCGACGCTTTTAAAGCGTTCGACCCGTATAGTTAAATTGACCGAAGTTGGGCAAATTTACTATAACGATGTTCAGCAAATAATAAATCAGCTAGAGCAAAGCCACGAAACAGTGCGCAGTTATCAAACAACACCAATGGGGCGATTATGTATAAGCTCAATGGTGAGTTTTGGTGATAAAATATTACTGCCTCTGCTTGATGAATTTAGCGCGCTATACCCCGAAATTATATTAGATGTTAGCTTAAGTGATGAGCTGTCTACACTTGGGCGTGACGACGTTGATATAGCCATTCGTGGTGGTTATGCGCCAAATGAACGCGTGCTAGCAATAAAACTAATGGATAATGGCTTTATTCCTGTCGCGTCACCCTGCTATTTACAAAAATACGGCGTGCCTAATAATGTTATGGAATTAAAGGATCACAGTGGCCTTTATTTTAAAACGCCAGCGGGGCCAACGCCTTGGTTATGTAAAGTGGATGATCAATGGCACGACGTTTCTGGGCCTGCGGTCGCTATTTCAAATAACGGATCGTGGCTGGCTAAAAAAGCATGTAATGGTGAGGGTATTTTAATGTCTACTCGGTGGGCGCTCGACTCATACCTTGAGTCTGGCCAGTTGCAAGAGCTTAAGTTTGAGCATGAATTAGCGATAAGCCAAAATGCGACTATGGCGGTTTATTTGTTATATCAAAAACAGCGCTATTTAGTACCAAAGGTGAAAGCGGCGGTCGACTTTTTAGTACAAAGAATAAAAGAAACAGATAAAGATAGTAAGCGAATAAAATAGGCCTTAAGAGTTAGGCCTATTGTTTGTATAAATAATAGGTAAAAAATATCTCCTTAAGCTAAAGCTTTTAACTAAGCGCCCGATACATTACTTAATAGGGTTTAGAGATTAAGGATAATCATGGTTAATAATGCACTTGGCAGCCAGTCTAATTTAAGCATTTTACTTGCCCAATCAGTTAATAACGCTAACCAAACCTCTGTGAGTCCTTCGCTGCTAACCGGTAGCGACCTTCAAGCTATTAATGATTTACAAACTAACGCCCCCAAAATATCCGATGAATTATTAAGCCAGCTAAATAACCACACTATTGATGAAGCACTAGCTAGCAATCAAAAAGTAGGGGATATTTTACAACAGCAACTTACCTCGCTATTTACTATTTCAAGTACGCCTAGCACGCTTAACTATAAACTCTCCGATGAAGAACTCGCCCTGCGCACCGTAATAAGCTCTCAGCATGAGGGGTTATTAAAAAACGAAAACAGTACCCAATTAATTGAGCGATTAAATACGTCGGTTAAGAATATTCAGGGTGCTTATGCTAATACCAGCGATATTTTATCGAGTTTAGGGCAGCTTGGGCATGAGCAAAAAACGTTTTTAGCCTCAAGCCAGCAACGTGTAGAGCGCTCACTTAATCCTTACATGGAAAGCCTTAACCGTGCCAAATACGAGGATGACGATAACTACCTGTTTGAGCTCTCGGTAAAAACTAAAGAAGGTGATGTTATAAACATTACCTTCAACTCGTCACAAGGTTACGATGAAAACAAAGGTGAAGCGATAGATGGCTTTGGCATAAGTTACGAAGTAAATGGCGATTTATCTGAGGCTGAGCATAAAGCACTTACGCAGGTGCTCAGTGGTGTTGGCGAAATGGCAGATGAATTTTTTAAAGTGAGTGAAAACTCATTTAATCCTCTTATAGTGCCAAACCAAACAGACATGAGTTTAGATTATTTAGCAGGGTTTAATAGTGAGCAGCTAACAGGCTTTGATGTGTCGTTTTCAACAACGCAAAATAAAGATCTTGATTCGAAAGAGAACACGCTTGATTTAAGTTACTCCATTGATGAAGCATCAAACCAGCAAGCACTTGTGTTTAAAGCCGCAAGTGGGCAAAACGACATTGATTTTGCACTTGATATGTCAACGATTGGCGCTAAAGACACGCAGCAAATGCAGCAGTATTTAGCGTCGCTCGATCAAAGCTTAGAAGATAGCCGAGTAAACAGTACCAAAGACGATAAAGAGTCGGCATTTGGGCGAAAAGGTGACGAAGCAATGCTGCAGGGCTTTGCATTATTTAAAGGCGCTTTTGCGAGTATGTCGTCAGCGGCTGAGCGTTATAGCAATTTAGAGTCGCTTGCAGATCAGCACTTTAATGACGGGCGCGCTATGGTAGCCGATTTAGTTGATAACATGGTCGCAAACGATAGCCGTTACCAAGGGCTAGGTAATAAAGCGCCGAATACATTAGGGGCGGGGATTTCTAAGCTCGCTGATTTTGATGCTACATTTTCTTATGCGCTGGATAACGGCGACTATCAACCAAAAAGCAGCATTGAATTAAGCCAAGCAACTGAGCAAAGCCAGTTAGGGGATCTTAGCGGTGTAACGCAGAGTAAAAATGTAAGTAGCCATTTTGATTATCAATACAGTCGCCCTGATTACTACAACAAAGAAGAGAGTTATAACGTAGGGACTGCGGTTAAAAATAAAGAGCTAGTGGGGCTTGATCAGTCTCACGAAGTGGATGTTGATACAAAAATGTATGCGTTTAACCCGCAAACAAACCAATATGAGCTGCAAATGGCACTGCAAGAGCAAACGGTGACTAAAAGCAACATTCGCTTGATTGATGATATTTGGCTTGAAGAAAACGAAAACAGCTACTCTATGCATAAAAAAGAGCGCGATGAGAGTGATGGCAAGCAAGATGAGTTTATAGAAACAAACCGTCACTCACACACCAAGCTTGTTACCTTAATTGGTGACTTAGATAAGTTAGCCGAGAATAAAGCAGTAAGGCGAGAATATTTAACTAACTTATCGCAAGTTAATTTTTTTATGGATAAAAAGTAACGCTTTAGAGTTGTTCACTCCACACTCAATATTGGGTATAGTCGTTTAATACCTAAATTAAGAGTAACCTCATGTTTAAACAATTAATTTTATTGTGTGCTTTAAGCATGCCGCTTGTAAGCTGCGCTGCTACAGCGCCATTTTCGGGCGAGATAAGTACGCAATCACTGTTAAGCGACTACGGCAAATTTAACGAACAATACAAGGCGTATACCCCAACAGCACAAGATATAGCCCTAATGCAAAAACTAGAAGGCAAAGAGCTTATTGTGTTATTTGGCACCTGGTGCCACGACAGTGAGCGCGAAGTGCCAAAACTCATTAAGTTACTTGATGCATCGAAAGTACAACTTGCAAGCATTGACTATGTGGCCGTGGGTTACAACAAGCAAGACGATGCAGGCATTGCAAAGGCTCACGACTTGCAATACACGCCAACGTTTATTGTTAAACAAAATGGCAAAGAGTTAGTACGCGTAGTTGAAAAGCCAACGGGCACATTGGCACAAGACTTAACTAAGGGCTTATAAGTTTAGCTTGATCATATTTGGGCTTACTGATTTAGCTAATAGATTTATGGGTAGCTGGTGAACTGGTATGAGTGTTCTCTTAAAATTACAGTGCGTGAAGACGGGTTTGATCCATTTGGCTGAGCAGAAATAGGAATTCAGCTATGGTTTGCATATCAATTAAAACAAATAAAAAACTAATTAATCTACAAGCTCGTTGTGGTATTTCTTAATATGTCTAAAGATCTACGTAAAAATTTGATTGCTGCGATTCTTAGTCCATTAATTGCATTACCAGTCCTTGGTTTTTGTTATTTTTATGCGGGTATCGAAAACTATACTTCTGTTAGTTCATTAATTTCAGGTGTTGGTTTTGGTGTATCAATAGGGGTGGGAAGTTTATTTTATTTTTATCCTTTAATGCTCATTTACGGATTACCTATTAGCTTATTACTCCAAAAGTTAAATTTATTTAAATTACCGGTAGTTTTAATCTTAAGCATACTTCCTGTTTTTTTACTTAGTCTTTTTAGTGAATTTAATCGTGAAACATTGGTCCTTCATTTATTGGTACTTTCAATGGGTTTAACTAGTTGGCTTATATATAATAAATTAAGGTAACACCACAACAAGCCATTCATGTCACACAACCTTTCCCTTACGTGACTTACAGCTCACATAATCACTATATTTTAAACAGGCTTTTTTCGAATGCTTGCGCAGCATGCGAAGACGGTCTGTCTTTATAATGTAGTTGATACAGTGGCCTAGAGAGTTGCTCGTTATTTTTTTGGCTCAGGCGTGTTAATTTGCCTAACTGGACTAAATCCTCAGTAACTACATTTGGCAATAAAGCGACCCCCATACCTTGAGCAACGGCCCTAGCTATGGCTTCGTTGCTACCTAATTGCATACTACGCTCAGCTTGCACGCCATGCTCTGCTAATAACTTTACCGACATTTCTAACGTGCCCGAGCCTGGCTCGCGCAGTAGCCAAAACTGCTCGTTTAACCATGCTTTTAAGTCTTTAGTGGGCTTAAAGTTGCTGGGTATAACGACACTCATTAAATCGTTTTGCCAGTGCTTACTAATAATGTGCGGCTCGGTGGGTGTGCCTTCAACCAGTGCTAAATCGATAGTGCACTCTAGCAATGCGTGCTCAATTTGCGCGGTATTAGCCACTTGTACTTCTACTTTTATATGTGGGTATTGGGCGCAAAATTTGGCTAAATAAGGCGGTAGCCAATAACTGGCAATGGTGGTGCTGGTGCCTATAACTAATGTACCGCGCTTAAGCCCTGTGCGCGATTTTATATCGTCAATGGCGGCTTTTTCAATGGCAAAAATACTACGTGCGTGATCATATAGGGCTTGGCCGCCTTCGCTTAAGGTGAGCTTTTTACCTTTAGATGCACGTTCAATAAGTTGTATGTTTAGTTGATACTCAAGCTCTTTTAAAGCCTTTGATACCGCAGGCTGGCTTATAAAAAGCGCTTCGGCTGCGCCTGAAAAGCTACCGAGCTTAGCCACCGTATAAAACACCCTAAGTGCATGTAAGTTCATTGTATAACCTTAAATTGCATAACTCTATACTGCATAACTTTAAGTTATCAAATCATGATTTTAATATATTGGAGTTATATTTTGAACTTTCTTACAATTAAGTCAACACATCAATATGGTTTAAGTGAGGGAATATTATGCTTAGCGCTATTAAAAATAGTTTTCAGCCTTTGGCTATTAATACTAAGCAATACGGCGATACGCGCTGGTGGTTAGGTATGCTGCTGGTGGTTATTTTAGCGGGGGCATCTGTTGGATTAAGTAAATTACCAATAATGCAAACTGCGCAATTTAGCTCACTCACTATTGGTATTGTGGTTGGTATTATTGTGGGCAACAGTGTGTTTTCGCGCATTGCTACGCGTACCGATGTAGGTGTTGATTACGCTAAAAGTATTTTACTCAAAGCGGGTATTATTTTATTTGGTTTTAGAATTACCTTTGCACAGGTAGCTGGCGTTGGTTGGAGTGGGTTACTAACCGATATTGTTATGCTCAGCGGTACGTTTATATTAGCAGTACAGCTAGGTAAGCGCGTATTTAAGCTCGATGAGCAAACAACTATATTAATAGGTGCGGGTAGCTCTATTTGTGGCGCTGCAGCGGTAATGGCAACCGAGCCAGTTATAAAAGCTCAGGCACATAAAGTATCGGTAGCGGTGGCAACGGTTGTGGTGTTTGGCACGTTCAGTATGTTTGCATACCCAATTATGTTTGAATATATGGGTGTGAGTGAGCATGCGTACGGTATTTTTGTTGGTTCAACCATTCATGAAGTTGCGCAAGTGGTCGCAGCAGGTACTGCGGTAAGTACCAATGCAGCCGACACCGCCGTGATTGAAAAAATGTTACGCGTGATGATGCTTGCGCCATTTTTAGTGGGCTTGTCGTTTTGGCAAAGTAAAAAGCATGCAAAAACAAACCACAACAAGCACAGCAGCGAGCAAAAAACGGGTATTACCATCCCTTGGTTTGCAGTGCTATTTATAGTGGCAAGTGGGGTACATTCACTCTCTATTATTCCTGAGGGGGCTACAAACGCCATTGTATGGTTTGATAATATATTGCTCACCATTGCCATGGTTGCACTTGGGCTGCGTACCCACGTTGGCGCTATTCGCCAAGCGGGTATAAAGCCACTGTTATTAGCAGGCTGTTTGTTTTTGTTTTTAACCTTAGGTGGCTTTGCCATTAATTTAGGCATTGCGCAGCTGTTTTAAATTTTGGATGCATAACCTGAATTCAGCTTAACTAGATTGGCTTAAATAGGCCAATCTACTTCGTTTAAGTGATCGAGCTGCTGTGTTTTATTACTGTGTCCGTGCCATTTATTGGTATAGATACCATTTGGGTCAAACTGCGCGGTTTGCTTTTGTATATTAAAGTGGCGTCCGCCACGCGGGTCAACCCCTACACCGGCTATGTACTGCCAGTTGCCCCAGTTAGCCGTTACATCGTAATCAATCAATTGCTGCTCAAAATAGGCTGCGCCGTATCGCCAATCAAGGCCAAGCTCGTTTACTAAACAGCTTGCTGTAATTTGCCTTGCTCGGTTAGAAATGTAACCCGTAGTGTTTAGTTCTTCCATAATGGCATTTACAAGCGGGTAAGGCGTTGTGCCGTTACACCAAGCAGCAAAGCGTGTAGGTGTAAAAGTAGTAAGCGGTTTAGTTTGTTTTTGCCCTTTAAAGCTAAACAGGCTGTTACCTGCTTTAAGTGCGTGCCATTTAAAATACTCTCGCCATAGCAATTCAAACTTGATCCAATAAGTAGACTCGTTTGCTGTATTGCATTGCTCGTAATTTTCTACGGCTTTGTACACTTGTTTTGCACTTATACAGCCAAAGGCAAGCCAAGTACTAAATTTGGTGGTGTTGTTAAAGCCATCAAGTTCGTTGCGAGTCGTTTTATAAGTACTTGGCATTGCGCCTGCAAAGTATTGCTTTAAATGAGCTTGCGCACTGTTAAGCCCGCCATGCATTACGCCTTTATTTGTTATACGTTCTATAGGTTTTTTTGCGCATAAAGTTATTGGCTTAGGCAGCAAGCCGTTTGGCAAAGTTGTTGGTGTAATAGGGCTATTAGCGGCCTCTACCTTTTTACGAAAAGGGGTAAAGTGTTTGGGTAATTCGCTTAAATCAAAGGGGAGGTCACTTTGCTTAAAGAGCGTGTCTTGCTGCGACCCTGTAAATTGTGTATTGGGGCAATGTGCTTTGAGTAAGTTTATTTGGCGTTGCTCGTACACGCCAAATTGCTCACTGTATACCACTTCATCAATATTTTGCTCATTAATACGCGCTTTTAAAAGCGATACGGGTTCGCCCTCAAGCACATGCAGGGTTTGCCCGAGCTCAATAAGTGTTTGTTGTAGCTCGTACAAGCTTTGCAATAAAAATTGCTGTTTGTGTATGCCGTAAGGTTTTTGTTGGTAATTATTATTTTTAAACCAGTGCGGGTTTATAACAAATACAACATCAAGCGCGCACTGCCTAGTAGCAAGGTCACTAAAAACTGGGTTATCGGTTAGGCGTAAATCGTTTTGTAGCCAATATAAAATGCGTTTGCTCATACTTATGCTCTGGTCTTTGTAATCATTAAGTTTACGAAGCAAAAGCGGGTAGGGATTGATTTTCACTTGTATTTAATTAAGAAAGGATGAGCAAGTGTGACTTGCTCATCTAGGTTTACTTAAGAGATTGAGTGGCTTGGCGTATATTTTCAGATATATAGGCAATTAAATAAACAAAAACAGTGAGTGGTAAACCAAATATAAATAAGGCAATTTTGTACTTATTAGCAACAGTTGATTTAGGTAATGTAATTGCAAAGCAAACGCTCATGGCTAACCAAAATAAAGCTAAAAGTGGTGATAAGTTTGATTGAGGGTTAGATAAATCACAAGTGCCAAATGAAATACTGGTAATAGATGCGTTACCTATTTCTATACACTCGTTGCTGTTAATAAGGCTTAATGTAATTACTGTTATGATTAATACTAGTAATAGAGGTAATAAGTGTTTCATATTTTTTTCCTTAATTATTTAATTTTATGGGTCGCTCTATAGCGCCTAAACAAATTAAAACGATTGGCAAAAAATAACGATAACAAAGCCATTAACTAGTTATTATAAAGTTATAACCATGGTATTACCTTGGTTATAACTTTTATAAGTCATTACTATTCAATAGGTTGTGTTTTTACTTCAGCTATAAGCTGATAACCTCGTTTCATTACAGATTTTATATATGTGGGGTTTTTTGTGTCGTTATCGTTAAGGGTCACACGTAGTTTGCTAATAACTCGCCTAACTGCGGTGTCGGTTACAATTTGATTCTCCCATACATTATTGTGTAACTCTTCAAGGCTAACTATTCTTGGTTGTTGTTCTATTAAATAGCTAAGTACCTGCATGCATTTGGGCTCTAATGTGTAGAGGTTATCTTCTTTAATTAAAGACTGCTGCATGCTGTCAAAAGTGTACTCACCAATTATTAGCTGATTAATACTCGGTTTTTCAATAACAGCTTTTGAGTCATCAGGGTTAGGCTGATCTGTTTTGGCTGAAGAAGTTGTTGCAGATTTTTGATAAACCCGAAATACCACCATCCCAGTTAAATTCATTAATAGTACTAACGGGCTCAGTGGGAACGCACATAGGAAAAGTAAATATTTAAACCCCACGTGTATATTTGGCTTATTAAGCATTTGCCCAAATAACACATTTAAAAGCATCCATATAATAAAATAAGGCGTAAGGGAAATTGAATCAGTTTGCTCCCCACAAACGCCATATTTTACTCCCTCTATGTAGTTTGATGCGTCTAAACAAAACGCAGTAGCTTGGCTGCTAAATAAAATGAGTGATATAAAAATAAGTAGGTGTTTCATTAAAAAGTCCGTTTAGAAAGAGGCGGAAAATAATACCGCCTTCATTAATGTTAAATAGCCGATTTTTGTTTTTCTATCCAATCGTTTATAACGTCTTCAAGCACTGCCATAGGCAATGAGCCTTGGCCAATAACGGTGTCGTGAAAGCTGCGTATGTCAAATTGTGGGCCGAGTTCTTTTTCGGCTTTTGCACGCAGTTCGCGTATTTTTAGCTCGCCCATTTTGTACGAAAGCGCTTGGCCTGGCCATGAAATATAACGATCTATCTGATCTTCCACTGCGCTTTGTGGTAAGGCAGTGTGACTGGCTAGGTAATCAATTGCTTTTTGGCGGCTCCAGCCAAATGCATGAATACCGGTATCAACCACTAAGCGTACTGCACGCCACATTTCGTAACCTAAACGGCCAAAATCACTGTACGGGCTTTGATAAAAACCAGCTTCTTTGCCTAAGCGTTCTGTGTATAGTGCCCAACCTTCGCCAAATGCAGAGTGGCTAAGTGTGCGTCTAAATTCGGGTACATCTAACTCCATAGCAATGGCGTTTTGTAAGTGATGCCCAGGGATTGCTTCATGCAAGCTAAGTGCTTCTAAATTATATAAAGGCTGCAGTTTAGGTGTTGAGGCTAAAAAGTAAGTACCAGGGGAACGGTTATCGGCCGGTGGCATATAAAATGCGCCACGACTCGCTGAGCCTTTTATAGTAAAGGTATTACGCGGTAAATGGCCAAAGTAGGTTGGTAACTTGCCATACATTTTTTGCGTAATAAAGGCTGTTTTTTCAAGCAGGTCTTGCGCGTCTTTTGCGTAAAATTGCTCATCGGTTGCTAAAAATTCTAAAAACTCACTATAGGTGCCATCAAATTCTACTTCATCAATAATGCTTTGCATTTGCGCTTTAATACGCGCGACTTCTTTAAGGCCTAGTTCGTGAATTTTTTTAGGTGTGGCGTTTGTTGTGGTGTAGTAATTAACCGTATACTTGTAGTAATCAAGCCCGCCTTTAACGCTTGCAATACCCGGCTGCGCTCTACAATGGGGCATATAGTCATTTTTAAAAAAGTCGTAAAAATGCTGATAGGCAGGAATTACTTTGTTTTCAATTACGGCTTGGGCTTTTTGTTGTAAGCTTACTTTTTGCGATGCACTAAAGGTATTAGGTATACGCGTAAAGGGTTCGTAAAGGGCGCTATTTTCGGGGTTGTTAACTATGTGCGCGCTAATGCTTTGGCTGTAATTTTCAAAGGTTTTACAATAATGAGTAAAGCCTGTTTTTATACCTTCTTTCATTAAATCAATATTTTGCTGATTAAAGTGCGGGTAGTCGGCAAGGCTGATTAAAAATGCGTTGTAATCATCAACTGTTAAAAAAGCCATGTTAGCCGGCGCTTCGGCAAAGTAAGTATGCCAGCCACTTAAAAAATTTACCGGAAAATACTTATCTTGATAAAGGTAGCTTTGCTGCTCGGTTTCTCGCTCATATTTAAATAAACGGTAGTTCATTAGCTGCTCGTTGTTGAGCGTTTTTGGGTCAATATTGGCTAAGCTTTTTAGTACGCTGTTGTTATAAGCTTGGCGCTTAGCAATGGCTTGCTCGCTCCAATTTGGTAATGTGCCGTTTGGTTTCCAACCGTCTGGATCGGTACGAAAAAATATTTTTTCAGTTTTGGCGTTTTGCCAGTGGTTATCAATAATTGTTTTTAAATCGCTGTTGCCGTCGGCAAGGCATGATAGCGAGGTGGCTGCTAAGCAAATAGCTAAAATACGTTTTTTAAACATAGTCATCCATTATTGGCGAGTTAGTTGCGCTTTTTTATTTTAATTTGTGCTCAATATAGTACCAAGTTAACTTTATTAATGCGCTTAATTTTATAACCTGTATTAATTGGCTTTACTTTTTGATTGAACAAATTTCACCGCTGAAGTGAGTGGGGCACTAGTTTATTGTTTTACCTGCGTTTAGAATGATTAAAACTAATTACAATAAATGACCGTCATGTTTAATAAAGTAATAACGCTGATTGATGAAGCTAATAACCAAGACCCGAATACTGAGCAGCACAATGGAGAAAGTTTTCCAAAAGAGTATTTATACTCACAGCGTATGAGCGAAATGCTAACTCGCTTTAAGCCTGATGCCGATGAACTCATGCAAATTGCAGTGCGTGCGCAACATATTCAGCGTTGGAAGTCGCCACGTAGCGACTTTGAAATGAACAAACAGGGTTATCATCAATGGCGTAGTGCTCTTTATATATTTCATGCAAGTAGTGTTGTAGCGCTTATGCAGCAAGCAGGGTACAGCGAGGCTGAGCAAAACAGAGTGTACGATGCAGTCGCTAAAAAAAATATTAAACGTAACCCAGACAGCCAATTAGTAGAAGATGTAGCAAGCCTAGTATTTATTGAGCATTACATGCTTGGGTTTGCCAATGCAAAACCAGATTACAATGAAGAGAAATGGATAGGGATTATTCGCCGTACATGGAAAAAAATGTCAGATGACGCGCATGAGTTTGTACTTGCAGGTAATATTACATTGCCAGCGCCGCTTGTTGGGCTTATTCATAAAGCGCTTGAGTAAAAGAACATAAATAAAAAGGAATTTTAAATGTATTGTCCTCGTAGTAATACGCCACTTGAACCTTTACTTGTTGGCGGCATTACTGTTTTTACGTCAGCGCAAGGCGGCGTATTTTTTGATAACAGCCAAATTTTTAAGTTTAGCTCTCCAGAGTTAAAGCATGGTCAGGTATTACTTAAGTATTTGAGTAATTACATTGAAGGTGAGGGCGATGTATCATCGCGAGTAAATTGCCCAAAGTGCGCAAGCATAGTGATGATGCGCCGGTATTTTTCACCGCTCAAAGTAGTTGAGATAGACGAGTGCCCGGGTTGTGCAGGAATATGGTTTGATAGTGGTGAGCTGGCAAAAATACACGAAAACCATTTAACACCCAAAGAGAGAAAGTTGTTAGCCCATGAAATGGCCACCAACCATGGGTTTGTATCTATTAAGCCAACAAAATCAAAGTATTATCCTAAAGCGCCTACAAATGTTCAAGGCATCACAGTTGAACGGCTGGTGCAATTGGCATTACTTAATTTTGAGTAATAAAAAACGGCGTACTAATAAGTACGCCGTTTTTTTGTAATAAATTAACGCTTATGCGGTTTATTTATTACGATTTTCTTTTGCAAAGGCACGTATTTTACGTTTTTGCGAAAGGGTTACTTTATTAGTACGCCCTGCAAATGGGTTATCACCTTCTCTAAATTCAATTTTGATTGGGGTGCCCATAATTTTAAGTGCTTTACGGTAGTAGTTCATAAGGTAGCGTTTGTAGCTATCTGGTAAATCGTGAACTTGGTTACCATGAATTACGATACGTGGCGGGTTATAACCACCGGCATGCGCATATTTAAGCTTAACACGACGACCACGAACAAGTGGCGGCTGGTGATCGGCCTGTGCCATGTCCATAATACGGCGAAGCATTGCGGTACTAATACGCTTAGTTGCTGACTCGTACGCTTCATCAACCGACTCAAATAAGTGGCCAACACCTGTACCATGAAGTGCAGATATAAAGTGCAAGCGTGCAAAGTCAATAAAGCCTAAACGGCGATCAAGCTCTGTTTTAATACGGTCTTTAACGTAATCATCAAGCCCATCCCATTTGTTCACGGCAATAACCAATGAACGACCTGAGTTAAGCGCAAAACCTAATAAACTTAAATCTTGATCAGAAATACCATCGCGAGCATCAACAACAAGTAGTACAACGTTTGCGTCTTCAATCGCTTGAAGTGTTTTAATTACTGAAAACTTTTCAACTACGTCGCTTACTTTTTTACGCTTACGAACACCTGCGGTATCTATTAGAATATATTCTTTGTCGTTACGAGTCATCGGAATATAAATAGAGTCGCGGGTTGTGCCTGGCATATCGTATACAATTACACGTTCTTCACCGAGTATACGGTTTGTAAGTGTTGACTTACCTACGTTAGGGCGGCCGATAATAGCCAGTTTTACAGGTTTATCTGCAAATGCTTGATGGTCTGTATCGTCGCCTTCACCTTCTTGATAAAGGTCAATTAGGCTTTCGTCATCGTCTGTTACATCTTCGTCTTGTGCAGCTAGTTCAGCAATTACTGGCTGAAGAGTTTGCTCAAGTAGTAATGTAATACCACGGCCATGTGCAGCAGCAATATGGTGTATTTCACCTAATGATAACTGGTAAAACTCAGCACAGTTTGAGTCTGCATCAATACCATCGGTTTTGTTAGCAACAACAAAGCTCTTTTTCTCTTGCTTGCGCAAGTGATTAGCAATGGCTTGGTCAGCTACGGTCATGCCCACGCGGGCATCAACCAAAAACAACACTATATCGGCTTCTTCAATGGCGAGTAATGACTGATCAGCCATTTCTGTTTCAATGCCTTCCTCAGAGCCATCAATACCACCCGTGTCTACCACGATAAATTCAAAGCCATCGTAATTAGCTTGGCCATATTTTCTATCTCGTGTTAAACCTGGAAAATCGGCTACGAGCGCATCACGAGTACGTGTTAAACGGTTAAATAATGTGGATTTGCCCACATTGGGTCGCCCAACTAGAGCGATCACGGGAAGCATAAACTACCTCTTTAAAAAACAACAAAAGGCTTCGCAGTGCGAAGCCTTACAAAAAACCTTTAAGTGTTAGCTAGTTAGTTAGGTATGTTTACCAGACTAACTTCACCATCACGGGTGTATAAAATTAGCTTGTCGTCGGCAACAACTGGCTCAACAAAAAAGCCTGAGCTGTCAAAGTCTTCGCGAGATACTAACTCGCCAGTTTCTTTGTTAAGCCAATGTAGGTTACCTTCTTGGTCACCTAAAGCTAAGTGGTTACCTGCAACTGCAGGACCTGTTAGGTACCAACCACGTAGAGCGGGTTGGCTCCAACGTTCAATACCTGAATTTTTATCTAATGCGTAAATTACACCATCGCTATCGACTAAATAGATAGTTTGTGAATCCATCGCAATTTCGCGGTAGCTGCTGTATTCACGTTTCCATACAACATTACCAGAGCGAATATCAACTGCAGCTAGGTTACCGTTGTAGGCAATTGCGTAGGCGTATGGGCCGCTAATAAGTGGCTGAGTATCTACGTCAACAAGGCGTTCAAATTCTGATGCACCTTTAGCAACCGCAATTTCTGCGCTCCATGCTGAGTAACCACTGTCTGAAATTAATACGCTTAGCTTGCCTGTTTCAAGGCCTACTAATACACCACCGTTTGCAACAGTTGGTGAGCTTTGGCCGCGTAAAGTAAGTGGTGGAACTTCTTGTTCAAAGCTCCAACGCTCTTCGCCAGTATCTGGGTGAAGGGCTAACAATTTACCAGAGCCTAAATTTACAAAAATTAGGCCATCACCTGCTGTTGGTTTAGACAGGGATTCGCCTGGTACTTGTTTACGCCAAACTTCTTCACCGCTTTCGCGGTCAAGGGCAATAATAAAGCCATGTTCAGAACCTATGTATATTTTACCATAGGCTTGCAAAATACCACCTGATAATTTTGCAGTTCCGTTGTCGCTCCAAGGCCAGATAGATAAATCTTGGCGTACATCGGTTTCCCATTTAACATCGCCATTAGCTAGTGATAACGCTTCTACTTGGCCTTCGCGGCTGGCAACAAAAATAGTATCTTTATATACCGCTGGCGATAAACGAGAGAAATAATGCTCAACGCCATCACCCACTGATTCTTGCCAAACTACGTCTGTTTCAAATTGATTTACAATTTCAGGTAGTACTAGTTCGTCTTCATCATCGCTTGATGAGCAACCCATTAATGTTGCCATACATAAGGCAAGCGTTGCTGTAGTTATTTTTCTCATACCTAAAACCTTATGCCGCTGGGCTAGTTACTGCTAGGTCATCTAACTTAATTTGTAAAAGTGGGTTACCTGTTAATCCACCTGCATCTACTGCAGCTTGATACGCAGTACGAGCTTGTTCTTCATTACCTTGCTCTGTGTAAATATCGCCTTTAAGCTCGGCAACGTTTGCATCAAATGCTTCGGGTAATGGTGCATTTAGTGTAGATAATGCATCGTCATATTTAGTTTGAGCAATTTGAATACGCGCTAAACGAGTAATAGCAATTGCTTTTAACTCTGTGTTTTCAACGTTTGATACTATCCAGCTTAATTTTTCGCTAGCAACATCTAACTTTTGCGCTTCTACAGCATCTTTAGCTGCTACAAATGCAGCTAAAGTTGCGTAGTTTGTGTCTTTGTTTTCGCTAATAAATGTATCTGCAGATGATAAAACATCATCACTTTCAACAAGCTTAGTGTATGAATCAGACGCTTGCTCAGCGGTAGTAATTTGGTTTTGGTTATATGCTTTCCAGCCATATAAACCGCCTAAACCAACAATTACACCTAGCGCAAGTGAAAGGCCGTTTTCACGGAAAAAGCGCTTAATGGCTTCTGCTTGTTGTTCTTCTGTTGAATAAATATCCATTCTTACCTCTAATGTTCGCTTAGCCGTTTATAAGCTCAGCTAGTAGCGCTTTAGCTTGTTCTAATTCTAATGTGACTTGTTCTTTACGCTCGCGTAAATATTTTATGGTCACAACGCCTTTTTCTAATTCATCTTCACCAATAATCACTGCAACAAGTGCATCGCTTTTATCAGCACGTTTTAATTGTTTTTTAAAGTTGCCGCTGCCAGCATGAACCATAACGCGTAAACCTGGTACGTCGCTGCGCAGTTGCGCTGCTATAGCAGGTGCTTGAATGCTGGCTTTGTCGCCCATTGCAGCTAAATATACATCAGCATTACGACGAATGTCACCTACGCACTCAAGTGCTTGTAGTAACAGTACTAAGCGCTCTAGACCCATAGCAAAACCAACTGCGGGCGTTGCTTTACCGCCAAGTTGCTCAACTAAGCCATCGTAGCGTCCGCCAGCACACACTGTACCTTGTGCACCTAGGCTATCTGTCACCCATTCAAAAACTGTACGGTTGTAGTAGTCTAAACCACGTACTAACTTTTCATTAACCGTGTATATGACGCCAGCTGCGTCTAAACGTTCACATAAATTTTCAAAATGTTCTTTTGATTCAGCATCTAAATGCTCAGACAATTTAGGCGCATCAACTAAGATTGCTTGAACGTCTGGGTTTTTGCTATCAAGTACACGTAACGGGTTTGAATACATACGGCGTTTTGAATCTTCATCAAGCACGTCAGTATGTTGTTCAAGGTAGGCCACTAATGCATCGCGGTAATCGGCGCGCGCTTCGTTAGAACCTAAAGAGTTAAGTTCTAAACGAACGTGTTCACTAATACCAAACGCTTTCCATAATTGCGCCGTTAATAAAATAATTTCTGCATCTATGTCGGCTGTGGAAATACCAAATGTTTCTAAACCAAATTGGTGAAACTGGCGGTAACGACCTTTTTGCGGGCGTTCATGACGAAACATTGGACCCATGTACCATAGGCGCTGCTCTTGGTTGTACAGTAAGCCATTTTGGTTACCTGCACGTACACACACTGCAGTGCCTTCTGGGCGAAGTGTTAGCAAATCGCCATTGCGATCGGCAAAGGTGTACATTTCTTTTTCTACTATATCGGTAACTTCACCAATAGAGCGTTTAAATAGATCGGTTGATTCTACAATAGGAAAACGAATTTCTTGATAACCGAACGAAGCTACTGTCTCGCGTAAAATGTTTTCTACTTTCTGCCAAACTTGCGTGTCGCCCGGCAGACAATCGTTCATACCGCGAACTGCCTGAATTTGTTTTGCCACTGATAAATCCTAATTACTGTTTATGTGTAATAAAAAAATGCTTACACAACAAGAATGCTAAAAATTGACCCGACATTATATACCCAAATGACCCCATGATGCGAGTTTCAGTTGGAATTAAAAGCAATTTAGGCAAGGCATTGATTGAAAGTAATAGTGGTTCTATTGTTAAAATCAATAACGCAGTATAAATCGCTTTTAAACCAACCCGTTGGGCGGTTCACAGACACTTACTCTCATCGTTGTTACTTTTTAAAAGGGATTGCCATTCTTGCAAAGTAACGCCTTGATATTAAGAGCCTGTGAAACGCTGAATTCTGTATCTTGGGGTCGTTTGGGTATCCTCTAGCTATATAGGTAAACGCCAAACACCGCTGTTTGGCGCTTTATACGGTATTTATTCGACTATTTTAACGTCGATAGGTGTTTGCTGCTCTTTTTGAGCAATAAAGTCGCGCACGTAGCCTTCAAGTTGGTCAACAATGTTGTTGTTATCTATACGTGCTTTTTGGCGTTCGCCATTAATGTATAAACCTGAGCGACGGTTTGCACCTGCAAGGCCAATATCACTAACAAGGGCTTCGCCTGGGCCGTTTACAACACAGCCAATTACCGAAACCGATACCGGTTCAATAATATCTTCTAGGCGTTCTTCAAGTTGGTTCATGGTGCTTACTACATCAAATTCTTGGCGTGAGCAGCTAGGGCAAGCAATAAAGTTAATACCGCGTGAGCGTATACGCAGCGATTTTAAAATATCAAAACCTACTTTTATTTCTTGCACTGGGTCGGCAGCAAGAGATACACGTAGCGTATCGCCAATGCCTTCAGCAAGTAACATACCCAAGCCAACAGCCGATTTAACCGAACCTGAGCGCATGCCGCCAGCTTCAGTGATCCCTAAGTGCAGTGGCTGATCTATTTCTTTAGCAAGTAAACGATACGCGCCTACCGCTAAAAATACATCTGACGCTTTTACAGATATTTTAAACTGATCAAAATCAAGGCGACGTAATATGTCTACATGGCGCATTGCTGATTCGAGTAATGCCTCTGGTGTTGGCTCGCCATATTTTTCTTGTAAGTCGCGCTCAAGTGAGCCACCGTTTACACCAATACGAATAGGAATGTTATGTTCGCGTGCTGAGTCAACTACGGCTCTAATACGCTCTTCGCTACCAATGTTACCTGGGTTTATGCGCAAACAATCTACGCCATATTTTGCCACTTTTAAGGCTATGCGGTAATCAAAGTGAATATCGGCAACAAGCGGAATACTTACTTGCTCTTTTATACTTTTGAACGCTTCAGCTGCATCCATAGTTGGCACTGATACTCGAACTATGTCGGCACCGGCATCTTGTATAGCTTGAATTTGTGCAACGGTTGCATCAACGTCCATGGTGTCGGTGTTGGTCATCGATTGCACTGCAATAGGGGCACCATCACCAATAGGTACGTTGCCTACATTAATGCGGGTTGATTTTCTGCGTTTAATTGGAGATTCTGAAAACATAGCGACTACTCTGCTAATGGTAATTTAAATTTAGCTAAACGATTTTTAGGGAACGCTGAAATATCAATAGGTTCGCCGTTTAGGGTAATGCTTACAACGTCATGCTTACCAAGCACAACAGAAAAAGGAGGGGTGCCGCTTACAGTCATTTTGTAGCCTGCTTTTTTAACACCAAATGCTACTTTTTCACCTTCGCCATCGTAAATTTCAACCCAACTTTCGTCGTTAAAATTCATTACGATAGTACTTAGGTTACCTGTACTTTGTTCTTGTTGTGCAGCGGGTACTGCTTCAACAGGCGTTTGTGGTGTGAGTGTTTCGCTAGTTGCAGGTGTGCTTTGCGGCGTTAATAACGATTCGTCATCTATTTGGGCTTGTTGCTCTTGTTGTAAAACTGTTGGCTGCGCAGCTTGGCGTTCACTCATTTTTGAGTTCTCGACATTTATGTTGCTGGTTTGCTCTTCAATTGGGGTTGCATTTTGCCAAAACCATAAAGCAGATGAGCCAATAACAATCGCCAAAATTAAGTAACTAAATAACATTAAGCGGCTATCGTTTGCTTCTTTTTCTGTGCGACGTGAAAAACTCTGCATGTTAGCAGGCTTTGTAGGCTCTGGCGGTGCTGGCATCATTGCTATTATTGGTGCGCTATCAACTTTTAATTCGCGGCAATAGTTTTTTATATACCCTTTTACAAACGTAATAGGGCCTAGTAATGCAAATTCGTCGTTTTCAAGGCGCTGTACTTGTAATTCAGACAGCTTTAAAGGGGCTGCGATAGTTTCTATGCTAACGTTTGCTTGCTCACGGTGTTTTTTTAATATTTGGCCTACCGTAGGCTGCTCGCTTTGAGCTTGCGTATTTTCTTCATTCATAATTTGTATGAGTCTGGATCCACTAGTAAAAGTCTATGCCCTGGTGTTAATGCAATGTCAGGACTTAATTTATTCCATCGCATTAATTCATCAATTAATACATGCCGCTGGGTAGCTATATCGTAAAGGGAATCGCCAGCTTTAATTTCGTAATAAATATTAGGATCGTTTAGGTAAATTTTACTTCCGTTCATCACCCGATCCGACTCTTTTAAACCATTCCATTGCAGGAGCTTTTGTAGTTTAACATTGTATCGGACCGAAATGCTAAAGAGGTTTTCGCCAGCAGCAATTACATGAAACGGTACTCGCAAAGCGGGTACTTTAGGATTGAGCATTGGTGGCTCTGTTTTTTTCACTGCATCGTAAGGTTTAAACTCAATATCTGAGCTACTTTGGTAGTCGCCATTATCAAATACGCCAGCATCTTTAGTGGTCTCGTAAAATACCACGTCAGCGCCTTCCTCTTTTACAGACCTTACAGGTGCAGTTGTTGCGTTACTCGTTGTTTGCGGTGAGTTAAAGTTGGCTGCTTTAGGCGCACCAAATGAAATTATTTTAACCTCATCGTCTGTGGTCGCAGGAGCTTGCATAGGGTTAGCAGTCGTTGTCGAAGAAACATTCGGTTTAGGTGTGCTTTTTTGCATTTTTGCAGGCTGAGCAGCAATGCTACTCGCCGAGTCATGCTCTGTAGTAAGTGCTAGCATAACTGCTGATGTATCGTTAGGTGTACTTGGTGTTAATACTTTTTTACTTGGTGCCGGCTTTGCAGCGGGTGCCATGCTTGTAACTGTAGGCGCTGCATTTGCTAGTTGTTTTGTGCTTTTATCGGCTTGGTTAGTTATTGCAGCTTGAGCTGGCTGCGTTTGCACTGTTCGGTCAATAACAGGGTTTGCGTCTTCTGCAGGGGCTACTATCGGTAGTGTTGCCGTTGGCTGATTGTTTTTTGTAACTAAACTGGTTGAGCCATCTGGCGATGCGCTTTTTTTTCTGACAATTTTTATTTTTGGTTTAGCACCCACTAGAGCGCCATTGTCGTCTTCTTTTAACTCATTTAATTTAGCTTTGCGGTATTTTTCGCGTAGCATTTCAAACTCGTTAAAGCGTGTGCGTTTTTCTCTTATTGCGTAAGCTTCGTTACTGCTTGGGTAAGTTTGTAAAATAGTGGCTGCTATTTTTTCCGACTCTTCTATTCTGCCCATTTTATTTTTTACTAAGTAGCTAAGCATTAGAGCGCGAGAAGATACACGTCCTGTATCATCGTATCGCTTTACAAGTTCGCCGGCTTTATGTAAATCGCTTTTAGCATAATACAGTGCCGCTAAACTAATTAAAGTAGATGTACGTTGCGAGCTATGGTTGAGCGCTTGCTTAAAGTAGCTTTCGGCATTTTCAAAGTCGTCAAACTCAATGGCACATAAGGCTAAGTTTTCGTAGCTTTCGGCAACTCGAATATAGCTTGGTACGTCAATGGCTTTTAAAAATTGGTCTGTTGCGCGGTCGTACTCGTCAATACCACACAAAAATACGCCGTAGTTATTTAACGTATTAGGATCGTCTGGTTTTATATCAAGTGCTTTTTGGTAGGCTTTATCTGCACGAGCATTTTCGCCAACTTGTTGGTAATAATAAGCAAGAGAGTAGTGAACTTCAGGTAAATTAGGGGCAAATTCAGATGCGCGTTCTAAATTATATTTTGCTTGCGAGTTGTTACCCGCTTTTAAGTACTGAAGGGCTAAAGCTATACGTGTGCGTGCTGCGCCAGCATTATTAATTTTATTTTTGACGACGGGTTTGTTACTTCCGTTATAACTACTTTCACTAACACAGCCACTTAGGGCAAGTGCTGATAGTGTTAAAGCAAGTATAGATCGCATTACCTTGTCTCTTTATTTTTGTCCATAGCGCCTATCTTACCTAAAACCTTTCGTGTTGCATCATTTATTTAAAAATAAACAACTTAACCACCCTGCACAGCTAATATACGCGGGGTGGTTATAGGCTTATGCTTGCTGAATATTAACGCTAATAGCGTTATCATCACGCATTTTCTTTTTCGCCATACGTTTAGTACGGTCAACTACATCACCTGCTAATTGCCCACACGCTGCGTCAATATCATCGCCTCGAGTACGGCGCACAATACAGGTAATACCAGCAGCCTGTAAAACCTTAGAAAAACGGTCAATTCGGCTATTGCTAGAGCGCGTGTATTCGTTACCAGGAAACGGGTTAAATGGAATAAGGTTTACTTTACAAGGTGTACCTTTTAACGTTTTAACTAATTCGTGAGCTTGATCAGTGCTGTCGTTAACGCCGTTAAGCATGACGTATTCAATGGTTACGTCTTTATTTGCTTTAGAGCCATCAATATAACGACGACATGCTGCTAAAAACTCTTCAATTGGGTACTTTTTATTAATAGGCACTAAAATATCACGCAGTGCGTTATCTGGTGCGTGAAGTGAAATAGCAAGTGCTACGTCAATCTTCTCTTTTAATAAATCAAGTGCAGGTACTACACCCGACGTACTTAATGTTACGCGGCGCTTAGATAAGCCAAAGCCCCAATCGTCCATCATTAATTCCATTGCTGGTACTACGTTTTTAACGTTAAGTAATGGCTCGCCCATACCCATCATTACTACGTTAGTAACAGGGCGTTTTTCGCTGTTACCATCAAGGCCAATATCTTTAGCTACGCGCCATACTTGGCCAATTATTTCTGATACTTTTAAGTTGCGGTTAAAGCCTTGTTGCGCGGTAGAACAAAACGTACATTCTAAAGCACAGCCAACTTGTGAAGATACACATAACGTTGCACGTTCTTTTTCTGGTATCCACACAGCTTCTACTTCTTGGCCGCCTTCAAGTACTAATGCGTATTTGATTGTGCCGTCGCTCGCTTGTTGGCGTACAGATATTTCTGGTGCAACAATTTCGCATTCGTTTTTAAGCTTTTCTTTAAGCTTTTTATTTACGTTGCTCATTTCGTCGAAGTTATCTACGCCAAAATGATAAATCCATTTCATCACCTGGTCGCCACGAAATGGCTTTTCACCGAACGATACAAATAGCTCGCGCATTGCATCTCGGTTTAAATCTAATAAGTTAATCTTTTTTTGCTCGGTCATGAAACAACCTCAATCGGTGACGGTGGAGATAAAAATTTACAAGGACGAATTGTACACAATTCACTCAGTTTAATCATTAAGTAAAATATCAAAAATGTACTTATGAATACTTTACGTAATGACTAAAAAAGGGCCCGAAAGCCCTTTTCATTTTGTTAACGAGTTCGAATTAACGAGTACGTGAACAAAGCTCTTCGTCAGAGAAGAAGTACGCGATTTCGCGAGCAGCAGATTCAACAGCGTCAGAACCGTGAACAGCGTTTTCGTCGATGCTATCAGCGTAGTCTGCACGTAAAGTACCAGCTAGTGCTTCAGCAGGGTTAGTAGCACCCATGATTTCACGGTTTTTAAGAACAGCGTTTTCGCCTTCAAGAACTGTAACCATTACTGGGCCAGATGTCATGAAAGATACTAAAGCGCCAAAGAAAGGACGCTCGCTGTGCTCTGCGTAGAAACCTTCAGCTTTCTCTTGTGAAAGGTGAACCATTTTAGCTGCAACGATTTTAAGGCCAGCAGTTTCGAAACGGTTGTAGATAGCGCCAATGTGGTTTTTAGCTACTGCGTCTGGTTTTACGATTGAGAAAGTACGCTCTAAAGCCATCTTTATGCTCCAATAATTTATAAGTAAAAGTGTGAATATTAACGGGCGCGAATTATACGCGCTTTAGCTGAAAAATCCTAATTTTATTAAAA
>Ga0207907_100239_pt1 | contig 22861 bp, 25 predicted proteins | sample LinPmetageLP52_FD_184062 | JGI IMG/M metagenome (GOLD analysis project Ga0207907, IMG submission 184062) | Marine viral communities from the Subarctic Pacific Ocean - LP-52 (SPAdes) | ecosystem: Environmental > Aquatic > Marine > Oceanic | place: Pacific Ocean | collected 2011-08-26
GAAGTGCCAACATTGCTTGAAACTGCTTTTCTGTTTCTTCAAGCCGCTCTTTGATCAGGCTTCTGACTAATGGGCACGCACTTTTACCATCTTCAGATTCATTAATAATTTCCTTGATATCTGCAACAGAAAAACCAAGGTTTCTGGCACTTAAAATGAATTTAAGTCTCGATACTTCTTTATTCGAGTATGACTTGTAGCCGTTCACTGACTTAGCAGGTTTTAACAATCCCAATCGCGAGTAATAGCGCACCGTATCAGCAGTCGTTCCAAGGCTTTTTGCCAGCTCTGCAACTTTCATGTTCACTCCTTAGTTCTTAACCTAAGTTTGTAATCTCACCTACAGCTTAGGCCTGTGTCTAAGACACAGGTCAAGTGATTATTCGTGATTAATAATGCAAAAGCTAAAAACTAATTTTTGGTAAAAAGAGGAATCTCGGCCAAAATCGACAGTATTAATTACTGTAAATGGCAATAACTTGAGCATTTTCATAATGCCTTTCCAAATATCGTACTAATCGTTCAAAACAATTGATTATTTAAATCAATGAATAAGTCATTCTATTTTTGATGGGAGTGGCGAAAAAAAGACGCACTGATCCTGTGATTAGCCAATAATTGGTGGACGATAAAGTAAGAGATGGATACCAGGTTTTGGTAGAGGTGTACGCTGTAGAAGTAGCTCAGAGTAAATATTGCAAATACCTTCCTCTTGCGCTTGCACAAGATAGGCATTTAAATGAAAGCTTGTACAAAAACCGCCTTCACAACAAACACAATCACCAGATTTACATTTTTCACAGTCTTCATCACCATGACGGTTTTTAGAATCTTGCGAATTTTCAGTGTGATAGTGACTATTGTCAATCATTGATTGATGATGCATATTTTTGCTTGGTTGTATAATATGCGTGTCGGATGAGCCATTATGATGCTCTTCACAATTCATTGGTTTAGCAATAGCAAAGCCATGCTGCGTAAGCAACACAGTTATTATTACTATTTTAAACCACCTGAAAAGTCCAAACATTATCATTCCTTCTTTAGCACCTACAATATTAGCCACTTTATAAAAATAATTTTATGATCTTGATCAACCTTTGAACTAAAACCTAAACTTTTTACTTTTTTAAACAGCTTAAACTTCACAAGTATAAAAGGGGTGTCTAATTTATACTCATGAGATTGAAGCCAAGCATGAGCACCATTAAAAGAAATAAAAACCCTACGCTCATAACTAGGTATTGAGTAATGGGTCATTTTTCCAATTGTTCAGCTTTAAGCGCAGTACTTTGCAACAATCGGTTCTATCCCGGGCACATCCAATTCCCGTTCATCAAAAGTGATAAAATGGCCTATTGTACGTCTTTCAATGGCGATGTTTTTTGCCTTTACTCTTTAACCTTAACCATTCGCCAACTTTACTTCTTAGCTGATATTCCACCTTGATAGGTATACACCAGACTGGCACCGACTGAAAACAAGAAGTAGCTTACTATTACTGCTCTTAGCTCTTTCCAGAAAAAGCCGTTAGGTATGTCTGTTCTAATATAACCAAAATAGTTTAAATCCCAGACAAAATGAAAAGCTACCATCAATATAATTGCGGTAGCTCTCATTAAATCAATGTAGTTATTTCTTCGTATTAAAACCAAAATCTTAAACCGGCAACAAACTCAGTATCGTTGCTGCTCTGCTCGTTTAGCTTGGCGTAATCTGCTGTGCTACCAAATTTATTAGTCCACTCTACACCTACATAAGGTGCAAATTGGCGAGTAAATTCATAACGAACCCTAACGCCAATAGCAGTACTAGATAGCCCACTGCCTAGCTCATTTTGTTCATCGTCTTTACCATAAAATGTTATTTCAGCACGAGGCTGTATAATGAGCCTTTGTGTTAAAAGCAGCTCATATTCAGCTTCTGCTGTAAATGCTGTATTGCCGCTCTCACCTACATACGCTGTCATATCAAGCTCAAACCAATAAGGTGCTAAGCCTTGAATACCAAACGCTAACCATTGACGGTTTTTGCCTTCTTTATAATAATCGTAGCGAATACCGACTTGCGTATCCCAATAAGCCGAAATTGCATGACCCCATAAAATATCAGTTTGATTTTCTTCAAGCTTGCCATAACTAACATCGCCCTCGGTTTTTATCACTAATCGATTAAAGGTGGTGCCGTACCAAGCTTGTAAATCGAAAACAGCAGCATCGGCTTGTTCGTTATACTCAAGGCGATCACCTAAAATAGCGTAAAACTTATACTCATCTGCAAGGGTTAAGCGCTCGCCATCTGCTAAAGCATATGGCCCTTGCGTTAAGGTTGTGCCATTAGCATAAGCGTGTGGATCGCGAGCATTTTTAGGGGCATCGCCGCCTTGCGGCTGCATTTTATCGCCCGCCATATCGCCAGACATGTCGCCCATTTCAGTTTGAGCAAACACATTCAGGCTCAATAACGGTGCGCTAATTAATAGTGCACTAGTAAGTACTGTTGATAAGGTTAAATTTCTCATGATACAACCACCTCTCTAAACATACCTGCATCCATATGAAACAGTAAATGACAATGCCAAGCCCAACGACCAACATCATGTGGCGTAGTTAAAAAGCTAATTCTTTGGGCGGGCTGTACCATTATGGTATGGCGGCGAACTAACACATCGCCTTGATCGTTCTCCAAGTCGCTCCACATACCATGTAAATGCATAGGGTGTGTCATCATGGTATCGTTTTGTAAAATAACTCGTACCCGCTGATTATGCTTCATATGCACAGGGGTACTTTTACCAAACTCTAAGCCATCAAAAGACCAGCTGTAGCGTTCCATGTTGCCGGTTAAATGCAGCTCAATTTCGGCTTCGGGTGCTTGGTGGTCAACTATGCCATCAAGAGAGCGTAAATCTGCAAGTGTTAAAACTCGACGGCCGTTATTGCGCAGCCCAATACCAGGATCGTCTAAGTTTGTGCGTGGCGTATCAACGCGCATATCAATTGAGGCGCCATATTCTGTTTTAGCGTGGCGAACTTTCTGACTTGGAACAGCCAGTGGGTTTTTACCCATATTATGCTTACTATGGTCCATTGCCATTGCACCGTGGTCCATTGTGCTATGATCCATTGCCATTGCACCGTGGTCCATTGTGCTATGATCCATTGCCATTGCACCGTGGTCCATTGTGCTATGATCCATTGCCCCCTGATCCATACTGGTTTTGTCCATGCTAGCGTGGCCCATAGCGCTGTGATCCATTCCAGGCATAGCAGAGTGATCCATATTGCCCATCATATCCCGCATTGCTAACCACTCAACTGGGTCAAGTGCAGGCACTGGCGCATCAATATTAGCAGCGACAGACAAAGTCCCTTTGGCATAACCTGAGCGGTCCATGCTTTGTGCAAAAATTGTGTATGCGTCATTTTTAGGCTCAACAACCACATCGTAGGTTTCACCTGGACCAAAGCGAAACTCATCTACGGTAACGGGTTCAACATTTTGTCCATCTGCTTGTACCACAGTTAATTTTAACTCTGGGATACGTACATCAAAAAAGGTGTTACTTGAGCCATTAATAAATCTTAAACGTACTTTTTCACCCGCTTTAAACAGCCCACGCCAATTAGCCATTGGCGCAGTACCATTCATTAAATAGGTCATTGCCGAAGCCGATAAATCAGCTAAATCGGTTGGACTCATTCGCATCTGGTTCCACATTTCACGTCGTTGAAGTGCATTAGCAACGCCGCTTGTTGCTATGTCATCAAAAAACTCAGGTACAGTGGGCTGATTAAAGTTAAACACATCCCCCTGAATTTTTAATTTACGGAATAACTCCATAGGATCATCATCAGTCCAATCAGAGAGTTGAATAATATGTTCATTATCTGCGCTGATAACATCTTGCTCACGAGGCTCAATAATTAACGCCCCATACATACCGGTCATTTCTTGAAAGCCACTGTGTGAGTGATACCAATAAGTACCGCTTTGTTGTAACTTAAATTTATAAACAAACGTTTCGCCAGGCATAATGCCTTTAAAGCTAATGCCCGGTACACCATCCATTTGATACGGTAAAATAATTCCGTGCCAGTGAATAGAGCTAGGTACCGCTAAATTGTTGGTAACGCGAATGGTCACATCGTCACCTTCTTTAAGGCGTAATGTTGGCGCGGGAATAGAGCCATTAACCCCCTGTGTCAGGATCTGTCTCTTGATCACATCTCCTGTTGTTGCGCTTGCATGAATCGAGCGCCTTCTAGCAGTTTGCTCAGTGAAAACCAACCTTTCCATAAAGCTTCCCAACCAACAACACCTGTTTGCTTGCTGTTGTGCCACCCGCCTAATTTGGCAAGTGCATAATAAGCCCAATGTAATGAAGGTGTTGTGTTAGGTGCTTTTTTAGTTTCAGTCTTTGACCACAACAGTTTCCATTCAAGAAGATTGAAAAAATTGTCGCAACTAATTGATTTTGCATTATCTTTATCGACAACAAGCTCGCGTAACTGGAGAAGTCTCACCGCAATAAATGCTGTTATTACAATGATCTTTTCTAGATTATTTCGCGTTTGCATGCGAAACGACTCAACTTGAGTGCCCGCTGACTTCCACGCTTTATGGAACTCTTCAACTCGCCATCTTAGTTCATAAAATCTAACTATCTTTAGTGCATCAGAAGCACTATTTATCGGTTCGCCTGTATACAATTTCCACGACAAAGGACTTGTTCCACTTGGTGGATCAATCTCGTTGCAACTTATTACTGTTAAATTCATACCACCAAGTTTCTTGTGTTTTTTAGGCGGATAAATAGTAATGCAAGCATAACGTACAGCTACTTTCGCAATACGTGCTTTTCGGCCTCCTTTTTGCTGTATCTTAACCGAATATGAAGCTTCACTAGATTGATTTTCAATGTAGGGACTTAGTTTATCGCCGTCTGCATTAACGACCCGCTCATGCTTGGCCCTCACTACAAATCGTTGATTATTTATTGTTTTATAATCAATATACTCAAACATATCAGATTCTCGATCACAAACGCTTATGATATTGTCCATGACATCTGCAAATCGGGTACTCATTTCTTCCGACGAGCGTTGCCATTTATAACTTTCTTTCGTTTCGTACTTGCGGCGTTTTCTGTCGTTAGCGGTACCAAAGTTTTCATCTTTTCTGCACCAACGATGTTGTGCACCCAAGCCAATAGTACGCTCTGTTTCTGCATCGACCATAAGGACGGTGTGCGCCAACATCCCTTTAGAAGAGCTTTGTTTATATGCGCCAGTATGTCCGAGCTCTTTAGTCACATTGTGTCGGTAACACAATGTTGATGTATCTTCTAGCGCAAGGATTGTGTTTGACAGCGTTATTGTAGGTAACAGCGAATTCAAACCGGCGGTAGCGATGTTATCTGCGTCAACTTTATCATTGCGAAGAAAGCGATATGCGCCTTCAATAGAGGCTTGTGAGCCAGATGCTTTCACAATAGAACTTCCTGTGTTGCTTGCCATTTGATGACTTATTTTTACCAGGCGTTTAGTGCGTCGTTCATCACCTAATTCAGCATGTTTAAACAAATGATTAGCCCATTTTTCAGTATCTTTTATCAGCATAATAATTAAACTCGATCGGTTTTTTCGTTATAACTGATCTGATCGACTGATATAAATAAAGTTCAATTGGAGCCTAATTTATTTGTGTATAAGCCTATCACTGGTGGCGACATAGCTCAAAACATCATGAAAGTCCGTGAGGATAAAGAGTTAATTAAATCTTTTGGCTCTCTTAGTGCTATGGCAAAGGCATACTCTAGCTCCATACCAATTCGCTCAACAGGTATTGGGTGGTGCACCAATGATGATGAGTGTAAGTGTGGTAAGCCTGATAGCTGTGAAAGCGGCATTGTAGATAAGCGACACCTGCCCTATTGGGAGGGAATGCTAGTGCAGCAAATGAAACTGATGCAATTGGATGATATTGGTGAAGCTGGTAGAGCGGCGGTAAAAAAAGGCATGGAACGCTGTGAAAAGGTTCTAGTGGCATTGGGTATTGATGTTGAAGCTATGAAGCAAGAGATTAACGAAAGAGAGAATATCGAGGTGATAAATGTCTAACCAGAAAGAAAAAGCGACACATAAAGCGGTTCGACTTGCCATTGTTCGAATCGAAAAAGGTCGTCCAAATACTGTTTCTCATAAACGCAAAATGAGTGTCGCTGCCGTTGCCGAAGAAGCAGGTGTAAGTCGAGCATTGATTCACCGTGATTGCCCTGAACTATTAGAGCGTATTAAAGGCGGTGTAAACAAAGATATTCGACAGCAACGTGATGCCAAACAAACTGAACTTAATAAATACAAAGACCGCAATCGAGACTTGCGGTCTGAGGTGGCAGAATTGAAAGCTATGCTCGCTAAAGTTCAATCACAAAATGCTACGTTAATACGAAAAAACATGGCTCTGAGCAATGTTCTTGCGGACAATAGCAATGTAACGCAACTAATATACAGCTAACTGCCTGAATTTAATGTTAATAATTTCAAATTAAGGTTACTTTTGAGATAGTTAAAAACATCCAAAAGTGTAACCTCAAACAAAGTTATATAAAACAGAAGGTTAGCCATAGTTACATGTAACGAACTATTTATAAATATTGTCCTCCGACATGAGAGTTACCCACATAAGGAATGTCTTTCATTACTGGCTTCTTCTTATCAACTCATTTTGACGTAATATTGCTAAGGTATCAGACGGTGTAACTTTCCATGCGTCCGACAATCTGCGTAAAGTAAAAACCCCTAATTCAAGTCTATCATCGGGTGATAAAAAGTGATGTAAGTGTCGGCCAGCGACTGAAATAGTGACAGCAGCCCCCTGTGCACCATTATTATAAACTGCCATCCCTTTGTTTTTATTCTCGCCATGAAATGAAGCTTTTACTTCGCTTTTCAAGCCAAATAACACGCCGCACAACCCGGTTAACTCGCTTTTAGTCAACTGAATTATCGTTTTACTTGCCCAGTCTGGTGATTCACCAGGGGAGTTAATAGTAGTCATTTCAATACTTAACGTCTGCAAGCCAAGCCGACTAGATGTGTACTGAACGTTCATAGCTGTGCGCTTTAATGGTTCTGGGTGCCTATCTGCATAAAATGTAAGTGCTTCACCAAAATTGTTCTGTTGTGACATTCTTCCCCCTAAATATCTAAGCGTTTACTCGCTGCTCTTAGGCGTTCATCACCCCTAAAGTCATATTTTTGCGTTGTTGCTAAGCTTGCATGGCCCATTGCATCTTTAACTGTAATTAGATCTTCGCCGTTCTCTAGCATTGACGAAGCGAATGTCCTTCTTAGGTCATGCGGGGCACACTTTTCTATACCGGCCTCGACAGATCTACTGTTTAAAATATGGTAAATTGCCTGGCTAGTCATGCGCTCTGAGGTAACATCATCGTACCTACGAACACGACTAAATAGTGGCCCTGGAATATCACTTCGTACTTCCTCAATCCAGCTTTCAAGCCTTTGAAATGCGCCATCTGGCAAGTAGGCCATGCGCTCTTTATTACCTTTACCTAGCACTTTTAGCGAGCGGTTATGCCGGTTATAATGAGCATAATCAAGGGATACAACTTCAGCTCTTCGTAATCCGCACCCGACTAAAACAGATAAAATAGCGTTATCTCTAACCCCAATAGCAGACTTATCACTTTCACATGTGAAAAATAATTTCTTAACTTCAGCAGGGGCCAGGGCTCTACCTTTAGGTATTCTTGACCCTCTAACCGACTTAACTAACTTGATATGTTGGTAAGTATCGGTGCTAATAAGCTTAAGTGTCCATGCCTCTACGGCTACACCTTTTATTGCCGCCAAGTAATTATTTATAGTGGCCGGTGCTTTTCCCGCATCAGTGAGCATGGTCAAAACTGCCTGTACATGGTGCCGCTCAAGCATACCCCAAGGACAGGTTCTTAAATCATGATAGCCCATCATTTTAGCTATGTTGTTTAAAAACGACCTCATGGCTAGCCGGCTACTTTCAGCCCTTAAGCCCATTAAGTATGAAACAGCAGGATTTTTTTCAATACCATTTACACCAGTGCCAGCAGCCTCCGCACTTAATACTTCAAAAGTACGCTCTGCAGGGAGAAATGTGACTTCGGTATTTTCATCATTGTTTTGTTCGTGCATTTTTTGATGCCTCAAAGTAACTTTGTGCTTTTGCTCCATACTTAGTTTAAGTTTGTATGTTTGGAATAATCCTACATAATGAAGTACGGACATATTATCTGTGTTTATTTTGCTCAGTATCACCACCTAAATTACGTCTTCTAATTTTAAATTCTGATGGTGTTGACTCGATATTTATTATATCACAGGCTCTACTTTCTAAAAGGGTCATTTTAATAAGTAGAGGAATTATAACTGTACTCATAAATATTAGGTTTTTGTAGAGACAATAAAGTCCACCCGTAGTAACGCTGGTTTGCCTGTTTACTACAAGGCTAAAACTTAAGATCTAAATAAGGGCAGTGTAGGGTTAAATGAAAAGGTATTTGGTGGTGCTACTAATTACATTTATAGAATTTAAAACTTGTTCCTCGATATTTGCTTTCTTTTTTCGGAGGAGGTCTAATTCATGATTGAGCTTATCGCACTCATCTTTGGTTAAACACTCATCCTCCGGCCATTTATACCCATACAAATCACTACTTATAGCTTTATACTCATTATCTAACTCGCTCCATAGTCGTGAAAAATTATAATTGTTAGTGATTGAAGGAATTGATGTTAAAAACAACTGTTCATCGTAATGAACGACCAGACCACATTCAAAAGGTATATCATTAAGTTTTATGTAGCCACGCTTTCTAAATATTTGCTCTGTAACATCTTTGGCGATTTTTCCTAACATGATAATTTCTTTAGATTGATATAAATCATGCCATGCCGGAGGAAGTACTGGTAAAACATTTAATGTAGCCCTTGTTAGCTTTTTAAAGTCAACCTGTACAGTTTTCACCTGGATCGATGAGCTCGTAATTTGAACATTATTTATCATATACACACTCTAGTTTTGAGGTTGTATGTACCGTTCAAACACAGTTACTAAAACCCTGTTACCTTTATCATCAATTACAACTAGATATGTAAAAGTTGAAGTTGGGTGCGACCATGCTTCTACATTATCTGAACGTCCATACCTTCTTTCTTTATGCGCTAGTATTTTAGCATCTAAAGGTTGAATGCGAAGTTCTGGGTGCATTAGCCTTTTAGTTAATGATGCCCAGGGTTTTTTTGGGCAGCCAGAAGAAATTCGCTCTTCATATTGCTCTACAGCATGTTGCGTTACCCTTACGGCACCCATAGCAGGTGTGATTATTTCAGCATATTCTTGAGTGCGAATATCTTTGCCTTCGTCTATTAATAAAGGTAAAAAATCTTCTTTATTTGCCATAAACTCAAGCTTTTGACTTACTTCGATGGTTACTCCTTTCATTCTACTAAGCAAAAAACTTGAATATTGCACTGCAAATTTTTTGGTTGATTTACCAAGGGCTAGCTTTTTAATTGCACCTTTTGATACTATCAGTTTGTATCCCCCGCCGCCGCCGGGGGCCCTGTCAAAAATCTTCTTATCAAAAAGCAGAAATTGTATTGCTATTAACTCCCCGATAAGAGCAGAGTCTTCAGAGGGTGAGCGCAAATTGAGATTGATAATACCTTTGTTTTTAGTGCCTACACGCCAATAAACACGAGCTTTTGAGTCTGTAATTCGCTCTGATACTGTTGTTAAAGTCATCATAGTTATTCTCCTTTTGTTTGTAGGTTATTGCAGCGGCTTTCCGCCTGGATACCCTTTAATGTGAATACAGGTTATCACACTTTAAAATAATGCAAGCTCACTTGGGTGTTATTTCCTTCTAGTGTACCAAGCTCTGCTCTTTACCCCTCTTCGCTGACCATTTTCACAATAAACCCCCATACTTCCTGATAACCAAGAGCGATGTAATTTTGTTTTGGCAAATAAACACCTTAAAGTACGTGGTAAAGAGTGTTTTTTGTAGCCAAAAAGATAGAACTCACGATATATATAACTCACCATGTAATCCCAGTTTTTACTAATCATATTAATCATTCCCATTAGTTCGCTATTTATCAACAACCAAATTTAGTTGCGATGAAAGCCTTAGTTAACAAACCTAATAATTGAAGTGTAATTATTTGATAAAAAATAGTGAAATAAAAAGCACCCGAGGGTGCTTTCTAATGGGTAATACCTAGTTAGTTTAAAATATTACTTTCGGATTTTAATATGTCTATCGGTTGTACTGCTTCATAAGAAATAATTTCTATTTCAAAAATATGTGTTTCAATATCTTTCACTGTTGCATCTTCACCGAGCCATGATGATACAAGTAACCTTGGGCAAGTTCAGCTCTAGTTTTCTTTGCAATCAATAACTGCTCCTTTGTTTCAATCCCTTCAATAACTACTTTATGCCCTCTGTTTCTAATTAAATCGACTAAGCGATAGAATTTAATAGCGTTAGCTTTTGATGTTGTCGCTTTTTGTATTAACGATATATCCAATTTTACAAAATCTGGGTTTATAGAATTTAACGATTCAATATTAGATAACCCTACCCCGTAATCATCGATAGCAATTTGAAATCCATGCTTTTTCAAATTAGCTAAATTCTTCTCAAATATAACTTCATTGTGTTTGGCTTCACACTCAGTCACTTCTATTACTATTTGTGTGTGAGCTAATAACTTTGATAGCTGGTTACTGCAAAGATTAAAAGAAATGTTAGCAATCTCACAACGGGAAAAATTCATGAAAACCCATACATTACGCTGTTCAGCTATTTTTTTTACGGCAGTTATTTTCAGATTTGTTAATTCGACCAAGTTATCAATAAAAAAATTCGATGAAAATGGCTTGCTATTCTGAACGACAGTCAACTGACGACGTATTAATAATTCACATGCAAGCACTTTACCTGATTGTAAGCCCACGATTGACTGAGAGTAGTAGCTGACATTATTCATTAATGTATTCCACCAGCTCCACAGGAATATGATTAAGTAAAAAGAATGTAGATTTTAGTGTTTCATTCTTTTTGTCCTTTATAAAGATACGATGCAGCTTACCCTCTTGCCTGGTTGTCACAATAAACGCGTCAATATGATGGAACGTAAAACCGAAAATAGTCAGTGATAGTGACGTATTTGATACCTTCATTCGCACTAATAGCACAATCAATGAAAGAAAAGTTGGTATAGCAAGGTCATTAGGTGGGGTATCTTGATAGCCTGAGAAGTAGTGGAGCATCATTAATGGCCACAATACGCCTATACTCATTAAAATGATAAGTATAGCTCGCACAGGTGGTGATATCGAAAATAAATAATAAGTTCTGTTCATAATTACTCCTTAAATTTTCAATATTATAAAACAGGGTATTTGAGTCATGAAATTTTACACATGGGTAAAATAGGCTCTGTAACTTTCGGCTAAAAACAATTTTTGCTTTAAGATAGCTATGGTTGATCTAAGAGAGAAGTTTATCGAAGTCAAATTCTTCATTTAATCTTTAATTTTTGGATTCAAAAGATTTAAGGTTTGATGTAATGAGAACTATTATTATATTTCAGTGAGTTAATTTGATTGCATGAAAAAACATTACAGTGCTTGTTAGATTTTATTCGTTAAATCGCTTATTATTAAGTTTGAGTGCATTAAAAATTGCGAAAATGCATGACTAGACGTAAGTTAATATAATTTAAGGTATATAAATAATGCCATCGACAAACTCAATATCTAAACTAGGGTTAGAGGAAGCTGCAGTAAAGCTTTTTCAGATGGGTATTCGTTCTGCAACAGATTTTCAAAAGTTGTGTAACGGCCAGTTTAATGGATTGCAAGGTCGTCCAGCAGATATTCCCTCTAATCCAATGATGTATTTTAAAGAGATCAGCAACTTTAAAGAGCTTCTTAAACTCGGGCAAAGACTAAGTGAAGAAATACAGGCTGAAGAACAGCCAAAAAAAATAAACACAGATGAACGCGATGTAATGTCTTATGAAGATCTAAAGCAATTGGTGCGAAAATACAACGTGACCTCGATACGTCAGTGGAAAAAGGTTGTGAAGGAAGATAAGTTACCGGGTTCTTTCCCTAGCTCTCCACAGGCTTACTACAAGGATTTTGAAGGCTGGGACCTGTTTCTTGCGCCTAAAGCGTCCCGTTTTTTAGAATGGGATGAAGCAAAAGCCTTGGCAAAAAGCGTCCGTGTAGAGCATGGTTTAAAAAACGCTTATGATTGGCGTTGGCTTTCAAGGCAAGGCCATAGACCAGCAGAGTTACCGAGTGCGCCTGATTATTATTATACTCAGTTCACAACATGGAAAGATTTTTATGGACTGGAGTAAACATATTTGTAATAGCAGTAAAGCACAATTGCTTTACTGCTGATTTTTTTCTTTCAAGTAAATGTGTAGACGCGGTATTAATGGCTCTACTTTGCTAACCACCTCTTTTCTACCAGCATAATCTCCCAACGGTTTAAATTTAAACGTATCAACACAGTTAATTAAGAAAACAGGCGAATGCGCGTGTAAATCTTTTCTGAGGGTCATTTCCGTACCGCTATTATTCGGGTTTTTAGGCTCGTTGAAGCGCAATTTCAAAATCGGCGTTGCAGGTGCTTTCCTAGTTATGTTAAATAGCGTGTTACTTGTGAAATGACTGATAAGCTTACGCTCTTCTTGAATGTGAAGCTCAAAGCCTGCTTGCGAATCTGTACTATTGCCATGGTTAGGTGCATACGCCAAAGAGCGGTCTATTTTCTCAATCACCTGCTGCTTAGTTAGCGTTTTAATTTGTGACTTATGCTCCCATGAAAAACGCGCACTCAAAATATCCTTTTGAATAAAGACAGGGTGTGTTCGTGTTGCCATTGGAAATATGAGCCCAGGTTCTGCGTCGTGAACAATTTCAAATCGTTGATCAACTGATTTAGCCAAGCGGTGAATAACACCTTTGAGTTTCACCTTCTCTGCATTGAGGCTATCAAATAAAGTGGCCAACCTTTGCATATACGCAAAGTCGCATTGGATATTGATCAGGCCCGGTAATTTGATTGAATAGCGAGTTGATTCATTGTGTTGTGCGCGAAACTTACCGATATGCGTAATCGTCTTACGGATAGCCTCATTGCCGGTTTGGTGAATAACATCAAACGGTGCATCTAAAAGAGCTTGTTGATGTTCATCATTGAATTTCAAACGAATGCGAGACTGTACCAAGCTTCGAGTTTTGGCTATGTCTTCAGTGATGGTAGGTAGGACGAATATATCTGCACCAATAGAGTCAGTATTTTCTTTAAGTGCGCAGGTTAGAGCATCTACAGCATTAAGCACTTCATTGTATTGAAACTTAAAATCGCCCCGCGTTGTTTTGATTAGTTGTTCCATAGTGCCTCTTACTGTCCAATAATGACTACAACATGCACATATTATATACCACCTAATACGCGCTCTGACACATTTTTGTATAATATTTAGCTTGGTTTACCCTGATAGCGTGTTTATTATTATTATTTTCTTTTTTTCTTTGGAGCGTGGCACTAGTGGCGTATCAGGAAAGGGAAAGATATATGAAATAAACAGCTACCCGAAGGGTAAAGCTGTTTCATCTTGTCTGCCAATAACATGTATGTTGTAGTCATATTTATAGGACCATTCAATTTCATTCCCTTAATTTGTAACACTAGTTTACTCTTCCTACTCAACGACTTTAAATTTTACAGCCCCCCTTTTTGGTATCTCTATTTTTTTAGCTTCTGTGTTAATCCCTTTACTATTCACCTATACACTAATTAAATGCTTATTGGAGTTTACATGCTTACCTCTATTCTCTCCGCATCGCTTATTATGTTGGCCACCAGCGCCAGCCTAAATATAGATACGGCTTTACCAACTGAAAAACCAACCTTTTTACACCACGAACAGGCGTTCATACTCTCATATGACTTAACAGATACTGACGTTAAACTAACGTGGGATGTTGCTCCTGGTTATTATCTTTATCAAGACACCATTAAAGTAAATGAAATCACTGAAGACGCACTTCAATTTACCAGTACGCCCGTTTCAACCCATGATGAATATTTCGGTACCACTATGATTGTTAAAACGCATGCTGCAGCACACTTCGCTAAATCAGCCCTTAAACAGACTACGTTTAGTGTTTCTTATCGCGGTTGTGCTGAAGCAGGCCTGTGTTACCCACCCGTTACTGTTGAAATTAACTTATAGGACAACTGAACATGTTTAAAAGTCTCTCTATTATATCTTTGGCTCTATTAGCCTCAGCCTGTTCAAACACGATTGTCGTAGAAGAACAAAAAAGTGTGGTTAAAGTAGCAACCAAACCTTATAAACCCACCTTTCATTTTGTCGAATTCGAATTTGATGCAGCGGAACCAATCAATGTTAAGACTATGGCTAAACAACTCGCGCCACACATTGCCCACTTAACCGCTAATCCTAGTCATTTTGTTTTATTGCAAGGCGCCGGTGATGATTCGGGGTCCTTTAATTACAATTTCAAGCTTGGAATGTCACGCGCTACTTTCATAGAAAACTATTTACTCGAGCGCGGGGTTTTACAATCGCAAATAAAAGTAAGCTCTGTTTCAAAAGCAAATAGTCACTTAAAGCCATACGCGCGTACAGTTCATTTAAGCTATTAATTGCCCTGTGCCTGCGGACCCCACTCTGTGGGGCTTCATTTGTATGGTTAGTGAAACATTTAAGGTATTATTTCTTCATGCTTAATCATTAATTATATTTTCTAACACACTACTTATAGAGGGTTATTCTGAGCGTTGTGTTATATTCCGCACGAATTTAATTTCGTCAAATGAGTAACCTATTTTTTAAATTCGCTATTAGTGTATTCAAACCAGTAATAGTAAGAATCGATCTCGATGGTGTTAAGTTTATATAGTCAAATGTGTGGTTTTCATGTTGTCGATTAGATCGTTTTAAACATAGGCTATTGATAGAGTGTTTTTAATGGTATTTTGATTTAATATACGATCTAATAACTGTGTTTTTCAATCCAATCTTCTTACCTTAAAAGGAATTATAAATGCCATATTTTATGGATACAGCTGCGAATATTTTGGATAATTCCAAGCTCAGGAAGCCACAAATCGAAGCATACATAAAAATACAAGAGTACTTCAAAGAGCAACCTAATGGTGAAGCTTTAGTTGTATTACCCACTGGTACAGGCAAGAGTGGCTTGATATCTATTGCTCCATTTGGTGTGTGTAATGGCAGGGTTTTAATTATTACCCCAGGACTAGTAACCAAACAGAGCATCCAAAAAACCCAAGAGCTGCTTGAAGATAATTTTTGGATTAATTTCGATGTGCTTTTTAGTGCTCAAGATATACCAATAATTACTGAATATAGTGCCGATTTATCAGAACAACATTTATTTGATAGCCAAATTATTTACTCTAATATACAAAAGCTTGGAAAGCTTCGTGAGTCAGGCCTAATAAATCGTGTTACGCCGAATTTTTTTGATATGATCATCATTGATGAATCGCATCATGCTCCTGCAGAAACATGGCGGGAAGTACTATCTTATTTTCCTAATGCTAAGAAGCTTCACGTTACCGGAACGCCTTTTAGAGGAGATAAACAGGTGTTACCAGGTATAAAAATTCATGAAACTTTTCTATCAGAAGTTATGAGAGATAAATATGTTAAGTGGCTTAGAAAAGAAACAGTTAATGCCAATGAATTGTATTTTACTATTCCGGACAGCCCTGGTGAAAGGTTTACAAAAGAACAAGTTCTAGCACTTAAAGATAAAGAGTGGTTAGAGCGTTCGGTTGCTCTTTCTCAAGAGTGTTCCATGGATGTCATAAATCATAGCGTAACTAAACTTACCGAATTGAAGAATGCTTCCCCTGATGTTCCGCATAAAATATTAGCTGCTGGTTGTAGTATCTTACATGCTGAGGACTTAGACACTTGGTATAAATCTTGTGGTCTTAGAACTGTAATTATTCATAGTGAAATGCCTAAAGAAGATATTGACAGAGCCTTTAAAATTATTGAGCAACATGAGTGTGAAGTAGTTATTTCCGTTAATATGCTTATGGAAGGTTATGATCATAAATATTTATCAATTCTTTCCATATTTAGGCCCTATAGAAGTTCTAATGCTTTCGCACAAATCGTCGGACGTGTTCTTAGAACTATTCCTGATAATGAAATAACAGCTTTTGAAATTGATAATAATGCTTTAATTATTTATCACGAAGAGACAGGCTTAGATATTATGTGGCAAGACTTTCAAAGCGAAATAGATAGAGGGAAAAAACAGCAAGTCAGAAATTATCCGAATTTGGAAGTTGAATATCAAGAAAAAGATCGAACACTAGCAGGTGTTTCTTCCGATGATTCATTCATTAGTGCCCAAGAGTCGTATCTTAACGATATAAACTTTAATGAGCTATTTGAACGAAAAAGAGCCGAAATTGATGACGTTGTTTCTAAAAAAATTACTAAGCTCCAAGAGTATGACGATTTAGATGCCGAAGATCTCGAGATCTTAAAAGAGAGACTTACTCAAAAAGAAACCCAAAAGGTAGCAAAGCAAGATATAGATCCTAATCTTATTGCTAAGCGACCTGATAAAGCTCGAAAAGAAATGAGGCAAATACTTGTAAGGAATGCACAAAATGAAGCAACAAACCTTTTAAGTGACTATGATTTGGACGAAAAAGGAATTGAGTTAGCAAATAAGTTTATAAAGTTAGTTCCATACCTTAAAGAGGGTACTCCAAATGATGGAGTGCTTGTTATGTATATAAATGCTAAACTCGCCAAAAAATTTGGTCCCGTAGGGGCTCGTGAAAATAACGTATTATTGCTTTCTATTAAGGAAGTTCCTGTAATTATTGAAGAGTTGAGGAGAATGCTATGAATCTAATCAAAGATATAAGTCAATTAATCGATAAATTAGCATCATTTTACCTGTATAAAGGTATACAGCCTTCTGAAATTGCAGATGCTATTTTTGAAAAGCAATACAGCGGTGTAAAGCTTGATAGAACAGAAAATGAAATAATTCTAATTGCTAGCTTTACTGAGTTCGACGAAAGTAATCAAACAGAATATAAGCATCAGGTGAAGTATGTATACACTAATAATAGGTATTTACAGGTAATTGAGCAGAAAATTGGAAACAAAGGATTTAAAGTTCAATGGTCTCGTCAAGAAGAAATAGATAAATTACTTAATGAATTTTCCTGTTTAGTTCAGCCGGTATTACCAAAAGTACAGTTAGAGACAATAATATCTACACTACCTAGCGAATTAATACCGCAAGTAAGAATAAAGTTGAAGCTTGTTGCTTAGTTTCATTTGTATTAGCCCAGAATTATCTGGGCTTATTCTAATTTAGCACTTGTAGACAGCTTTATCTTCTAAAAATTCAACATCAAAATATACATCAATATAAACTTCTAATATTGATTCGTGCTTGTTAGTTAATGAAATGAACAAGGGGGAGTCATTGTTAGAGCAAAGATTTTTTGTGATTCTTAGTTTTACCTTTGTACAATCAACTAATATGCATTTTTCTGCATTAATAGCTAATATGTTGTCATACTCGGAGCTTTCCCAATATAATGAACTTGAACGTTTAAATCCGAGCTGCTGTAAACTTTGTAGAGGGGCAAAGTATAAGTAAGGAGTTTCTTTGGGTAGCGTAAAGTAGCGTTCTTTAGCAACAGCTAAAAATTTTCTGTAAAGAAACCCAATAAACTTTTCATGGACGAATCGACCCATGTCAGGATTGTAAGCATTGGCTTCTTTGTCTCCAATTAAATCAGCCCTACTAACATTAAATCTCGAAAGTTGAGTTCTTTTTTTTGCGACTTCAGGTTTGAAGTTGACTTCCATTATGCTAGCTAAAATGAACAGGCTCTCCCAGCCTTTTTCAATAGATTCTTGAAGTGCTTGCCATTTTTTTTCATTAATCTTAGAGTGAGTTGTTAATCTAAGTTTCCGCTTTTCTAAGTTTTGAATAGAGGCTCTAAGGTTGTCACAAACATTAGTAACATGAGGATTCCAACTTCTTAGGCTCCTAATAAATCGTTCTTGTTTCAGAAGAGACTCTAAAATATCAAGTTGAGTAGTAAGCGCGTCAAATTGGCCCGAAGTATAAATTAACTTAGATTCTTCACCTTGCTCTGTAAAAAAGCATAACTGAAACAGGAAGGCTCTGTATGCATAAGTTTTTATCGCATGCCTTTCTTTGAATCTCCTATAGTGTTCAATTTGTAGATAATCAGCAAAAATAAGGTTTGCTAGCTCATTTGAACTATGTGCTAACAGTGTTTCTCCACAGAAATTTGCATCGGCTTCCTTTGGTTGTTTCCAATACAAGCATTCATAGAGCTCAGCCCATCTTTGATAATATGCTAGCCGTGCAGTGACATCCCATCCCATTCTTTTAACAAGCTTAAAGTGTATACATTCAAATATTTCATCAACTTTTATTGTTGATAGAGTATTTTTTAGCTGTAACTCATTCAATGGCTTTGATACTGAACTCTCTTTATATTTGTCGAAAGCTCTACCGTTAGATAATGAACTTATGTTACACATTATTTCATCAACACTTTCTATGCTGAAGTTTGTTTTGTTGAAGTCTATCCAAAAATTTCTTAGCCATTGTATTTCTTCATCTAGCATATGGGAGTAGTAGAATCTCTGCTCTTGCCCAAAACTCACAGCATCTGAAATGTTTTTTATAAAAGTAATAACCTTATGCGGATGAGATTTAGATATTATGTCAAAAATATCTATGGCTAATTTATGAAACTCCTGTAGTCCTTCAGTTGAAATTTTTAAATCAAGTTTATCTGATGCATAAAATAGGTAATGAAACCATTCACATTCAAGAATTAAATCAATACCGTTTGCTGTCTGATAACCTTGCCAGCGAGCTAATTCATAAAGATCCAGTGTCCAACATATTTTTGAAGTTGTTTCATCGCGTAATGAGTCTGATGTAATTGATTGGCGCTCTGGGTGATATACAATCCAAGACATAACATCTGCTATTAGACGTTGAGTATGAAAAGACATGGCGATATCTTCATTTTTCCTTGCATGTCTAACAAGTCTTAATAGCGTGTTCCAATAATTTTTTATAACAGCTAAATCATTAACAGATAGCTTGACCACTTTTGTTTGCCTACTACTATCAAACCTATGACTTATAATTTCATGAAATTGAAACAGGACTTCTTTAAAGTCAAGATCCCAACTACGTTGTTCAATATTATAAATTAACAGTTCGAGCCCTGCATTTATGCTATCAATCTCTGCTAGATAACTTTTATTAGTGAGCTGTGGCTTTAAAACTTTTGCCAACCTGCTAATTGAAGGCTTCCTATCTATTTGTAAATAGTTTTGAATCTGGTTGCTAGATTTAATAGTGATATTATTAAAAAGTCGCCAATAAAAGTAAAAGGTAAACCACATTAATACAATAAATAAGATTGGGAGTAAGAGCTTCATACACAGGAAATGTGTATTGTTGATGTATAAAAAAGAATATTCATTGGAGGAAAAGCTTAAGTAATATAAGCTTAATGCTATGTATATAAAAGATAAAATCAATATATGCTTAGGGTTTACCCATTTACCTCGCGTCAATCGAGTTGATAATAAGGCATTATCGTGTTTATCAGAATATTGGGCTGAAAACTGGATTGAAAGTGGTATACCAATAGCTACGAAGCCAGCGATAATTGTGTACGTGTGACCAATGATAGAATGAAATTCTGATATAAACTTTACTAGATAAGGCAAACTAAGACCTTGTTCATAAATTACTCCCTTGAGTTACCAATCTTATAAAATTTTAATGTTGTGTATTAAAAGTTTATAAACTATAAGTCGCAAACCTTAAGTGCTTTAGGAGTATCGACTTAGCAATCTGCGATGATCTGACCATTCTGATTCATTTTATTTATGTAACTATCCTCCTTTGTCTTATTGATTATCTTGATGGGCTCTTAAGCTCTTTGATTAATTCAAGCTTCTTCTCTGTATCTAACTTTGATATTTCAATTGCTAGCTCCGCTGTTGTCTCATCTTCACAGAAAAAATAATTTAATGGAACATTTAGTTCATCAGCAATCTTTTTTAGGGTTGCTAAGTCTGGAATATGGCGGCCTTTCTCATAGTGGTTCATGCGACCACTCGCTGAGTTTTCATCCATACCGATAAGTATCCCCAGTTGCTTTTGAGTAATACCTGACTTAGCGCGGGCTTGTTTGAGTCTAATTGGAATTGGATTTTGGAACACAGAAGCATCATTTTTCAGTCTCTAATAGCTTAGATTGTCTAAGTTTTACAATGGTTTGTACACTTAGGAACCCTAAGTTTTCTTAATTGTTGTAGTATAAGAAATGCCCCAAGTTATTAAATTAAACCACCACATTTATTCCCTTTTGATCGAAAAAGAGTGCAATGGTTTTACAATTGTTGAGCTCAGGGACGAGTTATTAACCGTAACTGATACATATCAAGATATAGATGAGGCACGTAAATTCATTTATAGACAAACGACAGCTCTTGAGCGGAAGAAACTCTTAAATTCAAAAGGAAGTGGCCGCCATAAAAAGTATTTTAAAACTGAGCTGTTTAATAACGCTACGTTTGTGGCGAAACAAGTTGTAATTGAAAAAGAAAAATCAATTAGCAGTCATACTAATAATCAAGCATCACCGCTTGTTGAAACTTTATTGAATGAAAAGAAACAGTTTGAGGCTGAGCTTGCAATTTTATTAGGGGAAGTTGATGAATATAAAGCTCTACAAAAGCGATTCCCTGAGCACCTCAGTTTGTTCTACTCTGCATTAGATGATGCTAAAAATAATTCAGCTAAGTTATTAGGAAAAGTTAACGCTTTAACTACTGTATTGGCCTCTTTGAACAATGGTGCTCCGTAATGCTGAGAAGTTGGCAAAAAGAATGTGTTGAGTTAGCAGTAAAGAAATACACTGTTAGTGATAAGCACTTTTTATGTCAGGCCACTCCTGGTGCTGGTAAAACAATAATGGCAGCATCATTGGCCAAAACGTTATTTGATAAAGGAATGATTGACAGAGTGATCTGCTTTTCACCATCGGTTGAAGTGGCTAATAATATCAAAAGAACATTTGGAAAAATAATTGGGTGTTCATTTGATGGCTCATTTACCGCTGTAGGTGCCTCGATGACTTATCAAAGTTTATGCTCCATTCCTCAAAGTACCTGGGATGGTCTAAGCAAATACCGTACATTTTTTATTTTTGATGAAATACACCATTGCTCGTTCTCGCAAGATAAATCTAAAATCAATACGTGGGGTGAGAGAGTTGTTTTTCATTTACAGGATATTGCAACGTATACACTTGCGCTATCAGGCACTCCTTGGCGCTCAGACGCTCTTCCTATTGCTTTAGTGAACTATTCTGACCCAGAAGGTGAGTTGATATGCGATTATCAATACAGCTTGAGTCAGGCCATTAGAGATAATGTGTGTAGAGAGCCAAAAATAGTGTTAGTTGATAGCAATAATATTTCGGATGGTCACGAAACATATGGGTCTATAGCTGAATTTGTTAGGCAAACTCACTCAACGTACCAAGAGGTGCTTAATAATGACTCTGCACTTAAATATTTATTGAAGTTAGCCGTATTAAAATTGTCGGAGATAAGAGCTTCAAACCCGACTGCTGGCGGTCTAGTGGTCGCGTCTTCAGTTAAGCACGCTGAAATGATAAACAGTCTATTAATTGATGAATTCAATCAAACATCAACCATAGTTACTTACTTACACGATAATTCAACAGAGAAGATCAATTCATTTAAGTCATCTACAGAACAGTGGATTGTTAGTGTTGGTATGATCAGTGAAGGGACCGACATACCTAGGCTACAAGTATGTTGTCATTTAAGCTCTATAAAAACCGAATTGTATTTTAGGCAAGTGCTAGGGCGCATTCTTAGGTCAGGCAAGGACAAAATTGAATTCGCCTGGTTATTCACATTTGCAGAAACAAGCTTAGTTGAGTTTGCTGAGCGCATTAATATTGATATACCAGATAGTTGTTCTTATGTTGATATGGAATGTGACACAATTTTGGTGAGAGAAGATATATTTAGACCTTTAACATCGCCAAAAATAAACAGGGATAATAAGTTAAAAGAAAACCTCGATAAACTCGTTCTAGGGGGCCTGACTCCAGAGCTCGGTATAGCTTATGATGAGCTGCTTTCAGGTTGTTCATTGAGCAGTATACAAATTAAATCACTTAGAACTAGAGTCATAGAAGCATTTTTATAGTTCCATAAAATGAGCCATATTCTGTTTATATTATCACTCTTAGTACATAAATAAGGCTAGCTTTTATTTGACTCTGCTAAGTAATGGAAAATTTTTTAGGGATAAGTATCGAAATTATTGCCCCATCTACATCCTTTATTTCACTATATTATTAATTTCAGGAACAACCTTTTAGGGTATTAAATTTATTCCAAATTTGCTAACAACGAATGCAAACACTCCAAAGAGAAAACAAGTTATTAAGGCGCTAAGGCCGAGTGATGGCCAAAAACCAAATCGGTGCAGTAATGATGGAAATATTAAAAACATCGGTAAGGTAGGCACAACATACCAAAATGTGTACCAGGCATGACTCGCAATTTTCTCTGGCGGCTGTTTTTCAACGTACAACCAAATCATCGCTAAAATGG
>Ga0207907_100242_pt1 | contig 22538 bp, 18 predicted proteins | sample LinPmetageLP52_FD_184062 | JGI IMG/M metagenome (GOLD analysis project Ga0207907, IMG submission 184062) | Marine viral communities from the Subarctic Pacific Ocean - LP-52 (SPAdes) | ecosystem: Environmental > Aquatic > Marine > Oceanic | place: Pacific Ocean | collected 2011-08-26
CGTTAAAGCAAACGCAAAGTGATCATCATGATGAATCTCATGGCAGTGTTAAAACTTACTTAATTGGCTTTGTGCTATCGGTAATTTTAACTGCTATACCGTTTTACATGGTAATGGAAGGTGACTTTTCAAAAGCAACAACGCTTTGGAGCATTGTTACTTTAGCAATCGTACAAATTTGGGTGCATTTAAAATACTTTTTACACCTTAATTTTACCAGCGAAGATGGCCGTGCAAGTACTTTCACATTCCTATTCAGTGCTCTAATCATCGTAATGGTTGTTGGGTTATCTGTTTGGATCATTTATGAATCTAACGCAATGATGATGTACTAGGAGTTGAAGATGTTTCGTCGTTATTTATCAGTGACAAAGCCAGGCATTATTATGGGTAATCTTATTAGCGTTGCAGGTGGGTTTTTACTTGCCTCACGAGGAGATGTAGATCCTTGGTTAATGATTGCTACTTTAATTGGCTTGTCGCTTGTGGTTGCATCGGGCTGTGCTATCAACAATGTTATTGATAGAGATATAGATGTAGCCATGGCACGTACTCGTACGCGGGTTACAGTAACGGGCGAAATGTCGGCCTTTGCTGCACTGAGTCACGGTGTTTTATTGGGTGTTGTTGGCTTTGGTTTACTCATTGCTTACACCACTCAAGCCGCGGTATTTTTTGCAGCGTTTGGCTATGTAATTTATGTAGGGGTTTATAGCCTCTACATGAAACGCAACTCTGTTTATGGCACATTTGTAGGAAGCCTTTCTGGCGCTGTACCGCCAGTAGTAGGTTACTGCGCCGTAACAGGGCAGTTCGATATGGGCGCATTAATACTGCTGGTTATGTTTAGCTTATGGCAAATGCCGCACTCATATGCCATTGCTATTTTTCGCTTTAAAGATTACCAAGCAGCAGGTATTCCTGTACTACCCGTTGCACAAGGCATAGATAAAGCCAAGCGCCATATTGTCCTTTATATTGCTGTGTACGCTTTAGTCGTCATGCTTTTACCAATTAGTGGCTATACGGGTGCAGCGTTTATGGCTGTGGCGTGTATTACCAGCTTTTGGTGGCTGTTAATGGCGCTTCGAGGTTATCGTCGTAATATTGATTTAACAGGCTGGGCTCGCCAAGTGTTTGCCTTTTCAATTGTTAATATTACAGCTTTAAGTATTGCCATGGCAGTTGACTACCACAGTGCAGCACCACAGCTATTTGCACTTATATAGTTTAATTAATTTAGCTTTCCAAAGTTAATCCAAAGGCTCGAAAGAGCCTTTTTTTATGCCTAAAATAACTTTGCAATAGAGCGCTTATTGGCAAGTTCTAGGCTTTGTTTTATAAGCGCTCTTACATCAGGTGATTTATTTTGGCTTAGCTTAAAGTTTCCACTCCAATGAGTGGGAGTAAACTCTATAAAGCTTAATTGTTGATACATTACTTGGCGACCGTGTATGGGCACGCCATTAATATTCCACATTGGCTTAAAGGGTTGCTCAAAATGGGTTGTTAATTGACTCATTATTTTTTCTTTCTCGATGCCGCTTTTAATAATCACTACCTTTGCAGTAACTTGTACAGATGAGTAAAGCCAGCTCGGGAATGTTTTATTCTTACTATACGACGGAGATAGATAACAGCTGTCACCAGTAAAGTGTAATTTTACAGAGCGTTTATCACATTGCGTTAACGGATTGTTTTTTGCTACGTGTGCAATAAATACATTACGTGAGGGCTCATATAATACAGGTACTTGGCATATATTATTTAAGTCACTTTGCAAGCATGGCGTTAAAATACTCGCTAGAGGAAATTGCTCAACTAAAGCCTGCAAACGTTCAATATTATGCTCTTGAAAATGCATCGGTGGGTACATTAAAGCCTCCCCTCTAGTTGTAATTTTATATCCGGCCACTGATCATCGACTATGCTAAATTTTGCTGTGCTTCTAAAATTGCCATCACTTAGTAATCTATCTTTATGGGCCACACCTTCAAAACGAGCGCCTAAACGCGTTATTGCATTACGTGATCTTTTATTATTTTCGTGAGTGTTAAATGAAATACGCACTAAACGTAGCTTTTCAAATGCGTAATTAAGTAATAAGTATTTAGCATGTGAATTTATGTAAGTACGCTGCCAGTCATTACTAATAAATGTATGACCAATTTCAGCGCTTAAATTATGTGTATCTAGCTTAAATAACCGTGTTGTGCCCACTATTTGCTTTGTGTTTTTATCAATAATGGCAAAAACAACTTGTTCGTTTTTATTAAATTGCGCCTGAGTTAAAAACCATTCGTTTAGTATTGCAGGGCTTTTAGTGTAACTGCTTAATATCCACTGCCATATATTAGGGTGCTGGCCCGCTTTATATAATCCATTTAGGTGCTTATGGTTTAATGGTTCTAAAATGACCTTGTTTGTGTAATGTGTTTGCAGAGTAAACATTATTGGCTCCATTTTTGCTATTTGTGAGCAACAAATGTACGCTTATTTGGGTTGGTAAAAACAACCAGAATACAACTTTTATCTATACCAGATTGAGGGAAATATATGCAGCCGCTTAATATTGAGTTTAATGAGCAGCGAAAAGCAAAGTATTTGCAGCTAGCGCAAGCACTTCGTAGCGCAATTATTAAAGGCGATATAGCGGTAGGCACTAAGCTCAGCTCAGCCAGAGAAATGGCGCAAACCTATCAGTTAAACCGTCATACAATAATGAATGCTTTACAGCTATTAGTAGCTGAAGGCTGGGTTGAGTCTCATGAGCGCTCAGGATATAAGGTAACGCAAACCCTACCAATTCAAAGTAGTGCTAATACTAAGCAAGTACCTGTTGTAACGCCTAAGCCCTATAAATTTGCCAAGGAGTTAGCAGTGCCTGCGCCTGCTATGAACCTAAATGATTTCAAATATAACTTTGCAGGTGGACTTCCTGATCTTAATTGCTTCCCATATAAACAATTCAAACGCTCTTTGAGTTATGTATTTAATAATGTAGATACCAGTAAGTTTCACTATGGTGATATAAGCGGAGTAAGTGAGTTAAAGCAGCAAATAAGCAGCTATTTACACAAAGCACGCAACCTTAAAGTAACTGATTTACTAATATGTAATGGCTCTCAGGAAGCATTATTTTTAATTTCAAAGGTTTTTATAAATAAAGGTGATTTTGTCGCTGTTGAGACGTTAGGTTATCCGCCTGCTCGTAAAGCTTTTGCGGCATGCGGTGCACAATTAGTAGATATAAAACAAGATGAGTATGGTCTTTGTGTTGACGATTTAAAGGCGCAACTTAGTCGCTACTCAATTAAAATGCTATACTTAACTCCACTGCATCAATACCCGACAACCGTAACTTTATCGCCTACACGGCGTATGCAAATTTATCAGCTGTGTTATAAGTATGGCGTGATGATCATTGAAGATGATTACGATCACGAGTTTCACTATAAGTGCCAGCCACTTCAGCCTATGGCAGCAGATGACCCAGCCGGTATTGTAATTTACCTTTCTACTTTCTCTAAAATTATGTTTTCGGCAGCCCGCATAGGCTACATATGTGCACCGGAAGAGGTTATTGCACAGCTAAGTGCCTGGAAACAGTTAATGAATCATAAAAACGATGTGGTTATGCAATTAGCTGTAGCGCACTTTATGAAGGAAGGGAGTTTTGAGGCGCACTTAAAACGAATGACCAAGCTCTACAAGCAAAGATTTGAGGCAATGGACAACGAGTTAAACCTTATGCAATCAAAGGGCTTACCAATAGGATATGTAAAGCCTGATGGTGGTATGGCTATGTGGGTTAATTTAAATATAAATACAGCAGGCCTAAAACCAATATTGCAAAATAAAAGTATTTATCTACAAGTAGAGCATGAATTTTATTTTTCAGGTTCAGTACGAAGTTTAAAACCTAAACGTTTTAGTTATTCACGGTTAGGTTTTGCAGGGCAATCAATAGAGACAATGCAAACAGGGCTCTCATTAATAGCCAAAAACGTTTATTAGGTTACTTTTTAAAGCTCTCAGCATCATAAAATAATGGCTTTAATGTACCGCAGTTTATAAATTTATAAGTAAGCTCATTTTGTGTAGGAATAAGCTTAAACGATCTAAATTTTTGCATGCACGCATTAACTAAATCAACAAAAATTAAGTGATTATAACTAGGGGCTTGCTCAATTTTATGAATATAAATACGTTCAGTGCTGCCTAAATCAATCATGTCGTATTCTTGCCATTGAGTTGGCTCTGTTAAGTCTTTTAATTGTCGTGCATAAAGCTGTTTACTCATTTCTATTGCAATATTTGAATAAATTAAAGATCCATCTTTTCTGTAATCGCCTTCAAAAACATCTGCGGTAATTGTTATTTCTTCACCGCGCATTAAACGTTGAATATTAAAAGGTTGAGGCTTTAAGGTTATAAGCTCAGCGTTGCGTACAAACTCTAAAAAAGCAACGTTTGGATTTTTGATTCTATAAACCACTTGCACATCATGTGGCAGTTTATAGCTTGGTAAATTTAGTGCATAAATTCCCGAACCTTTGTTAACTAAAGCCATAGCGTGCTCAGCATTGTATTTAGGGTTGAGGGGGGGCAATTCTGCTTGCTCTTCCTCAGCAAAAGCGTATCCGCTTATAGTAATGATCAACAAAGTAAGTAATAAACGCATAATAACCTCAATTAATTTATAAGCTTATATTGTAGTATATAGCTTTAATAACTCTAAATTTAATAGGTTTATTTAAATACATATAGCAAAAAGGCTCGTAAGAGCCTTATTGTGTTTACATGTAGTAGGTTATTACTTAATCGCTTTTTTAACTTCACGCCAGTCAACAATTTTAAAGTTTTGGGGTTGTAGCGGCATACGGTTATAGCCGTCTTGTACTATAAGTATACCTTCAGGGTAGCCTGGTAAAGGTTTTGCTGTAACGGTTAAGCCGTCTGTTTCACCTGCGCCATCAATGCCTTTATCTAGATTAGCAATCACATTAAACTTACCTGCAAAGCTTAGACTAGGTTGTGTATCATCTGAGATTTTGTAAAGCACGTAGCTATTATCGCCTTGGCTTGATACCACTAAATAACGAGCATCATCAGCATGATAAATTTCCATGCCTTCAACATCAGCAACAAGTTGCTCATTTACACCTTGTAGCATGAGCGCTTTGTTACCAGCACTGGGTTCAGCACCGATATACCAAATGCCTTGATCTTCTTCGCCGGCAAATAATTGTCCTAGTTTATCATCAGCGCTACAGCCTTCAGGCTGGCTTGGTAGGGTAAACTCTCTAACCAGTTCACCGCTTAGGTTATCTTGCTCACCGGTGAGTTTATATTGCTGGAATAAACCTGATTTATCATTAACAAACACGTATTGACCTGATTCGGACGAATACATACACATACCGTAAATCTCAGTCAGGTTAGTCGCTACTTCTGTTATATGGTTTACTTTGTTCTCGCTATCGACAGTAAACACGCTAATACTGTTAAGCGTGCGGTTGCTGGCTGTGATCCAAGTATGGGTTTCGTTGTTTATACTTTGATGCTGGCGTACATCAACATTATTTAAACGCCCAACATTAAGTGATTGTATTTTGTTGCCATCAAGATCATAAACCATCAAGCCGCGGCGTTTATCTGTGCCTAAAATTAAGCTGCTTTTAGCGTCTTGTTCGTTTATCCAAATTGCAGGGTCATCTGCTGCATCACCAAATGCTGCAACCGGTGTTGTTTGTGCATTGGCGTGAATATGCGTCATGGCAACTTTATTTTTTGAAGGCGCAGGCTGCGCAGTGTAGTTAACGTTTGCTTGAATATAGGCACCTGTTTCATCATCAATTAAAACCAGCTGCGCTTCATTGTCATTGATCAAACTCGCTGCAACAGATTCAATTGTATGATCGCCAAAAAGTGACCACTGACTTAGTTTTTCAGTATTTTCATGGTAAGCATAGATCATATTGCCATCAGTGGCGGTAAGCCATAAAGTACCATCTTGTGATACTGATAATGCGCCAATTTCACTGTTTAATTCACCGTATGGTTGTACTAAAGCCACAGGTTGTTTATTAGCACCTGATTCGGCATCAGCATTAATGGACCAAACACCTAGCTCAGCTTCACCCACATACAAAGTTTTAGTTTCATCATTAACAGCACAGCCTGAAGCCTCAGTGACTGCAGAGAACTCACGCACTGCAATATTTTTAGCTTGCTTAGTGGCTAAATCATAAATGATGGTTTCGCTGATCAAACCTCTAACATCTGGCACAAACGCTGAGATAGTCTCGTTATCAGTGCTTTTATATAAACACACGGCATCAGGCTGAGCTTGAGGCGGGGTTATACGCGATAGTTCATTTAGCTGCCAAGTTTGACCATTTTTTTCAAGTTCAAAGATGACGACGTTGTCTTGGCTTTTATCAATGCTTGAGAGTAAAAATTGCTGCGCTGATAATTGTTTTAGTGAAATTGACTCAAAGTGACCGGGTAACAGCACACTGCTTTGCTCGTTATCGGCAATTAATAAACCTTGGCTTTCGCTCGCCATTAACCATTGATTATTGCCAAGTGCAGCAGCTTGTGAGCCTTGCATGTTTTGTTGTGGGCCGAATAATTTAGTCTTAATATCTGTTTTTTTAATATATGGCTTTGCAATGGCTGTATTATTTTGCGTATCGTCATTACTTGTACAACCGCTTATTGCAGTTATTAGGAGTGCACTGCCAAGCACCGCTGAAATTGTATTTAGTTTAAAGTTCATTATTTTATCCTTTACTTATCTATGTGCTTTTCAGTGCTAAAACGTACTTCACCAAGGTGATTAATCGCACTTACACTGAGTGTTTCGCCACTGATAGATACACTTAAAAAACCAGGTGTTGCTTCTGCGTAGCGGGTAAATTCACGTTGTTTTACAAACCGTGCTTCACTGCCTCCACCAGAGACAAAGTGAGCCACTTTGCTATTTTTTGGTTGGTTGTATTGCAAGTCGTGCTCGTGTCCAGCGATATAAGCGTGCACGTTATGACGCTCCAAAATAGGTTCTAAAATGTCGCGAAGCCCTTGGTTACGGCCAAAGCGTTTACCACTTGAATAAAGCGGGTGATGGCCTACCACAATTTTCCATTTTGCTTTACTGCCTGCAAGTTGGGTTTCAAGCCAAGTAAGCTGGGCTTTATAGCCTTGCCCCTGGGTTGAACGGTATTTATCACGGTCTTTATATTCAGGCTGGATCGGATTGGTATCTAAAAAAACCATTAACACTTGCTCGTTGTTTTCAAGCGCAAATGTTTTACTGTAGTACCTTGCAGGTAACTGCCAACGCTGGCTTTTTTCTGTGTAGTCAATTTGTGCTTGGGCATTACCCAAGTAATCGTGATTACCTAACACAACATACCAGTCTTCAAAAGTATGCGGGCCATGATATATGTTCTCAAAGGCTGATTGCCAAAGCGGATCGTTCACGCTTGCCACACCATTTGGGTAAAAGTTATCGCCAGTTGAGACGATAAAGTCCGCATCAGTTTGGTACATGGCTATTTCTAATTGGTGAGCCACTTCTTTTTGATAAAAGTGGCCGTTGTGTCCCCAATCACCAATTACCATAAAGTTAAGGCTATCAGGTAGCGTATTTAACTTAGCTATTTTTTGCTGTTGATAAAGCTCATCTTTATAAATAACAGACTCGTCAGCACTGAGTGCTGATGAGCTTAGTAAGGCGGCCATTATGAAAGACAATTTAAACATGTTCTAACTCCAAAAGGCACGTAATAGCAAGCGATTATGTGCCTAATATGATTATGCCTGCTATTAAAATGCGTAACGCAACATGACTTGAATAACAGGACCGGCTTCTTCAGATTCCAGTTCGTACTCATCAAAGTCACGATTTTTTTGGTCATCAAGTGAATCAAACTTGTTAAATACCTCATCTTTACTGGCATCAAGTAAGTTTGAACCAACTAGGCGAAGGGTTACGTCATCCCAGCGCTTTTCAACGAAAAGCTCTAAATCAGCACCATAAGAGGTTGTAACTTCTTCACCTACAAAGCGTCCGTATGCATCACCTTGGTTACGGTAAGTTGCACCAAATGATGCACGCAGTATTGGTAAATCTTGGATAAAGCCAATGTTATAAACATAATCAGATTGGTCGTTAAATTTACGTTTGCCAAAACTGTCTTCAACTTCACTGTCGAGCCAAGAGTAATTCAAGAAGATACCTGTATTAGGCATGTTCAAGGCGCTAAGCGGGGTTGATAAATCAAATTCAATACCTTGAACTGTGCCATCGCCGGTATTTTGAGGCTGCAGTACAAATGTGCCTTCACCTTCTGAGCCTTCAACGCCTGTGCTGGCAATTTCGATTAGGTCGCTAACATCACGGTAAAATACGTTCACACCGACAACACCACTTTTACCTAAACGATATTCATAACCTAAATCGATACCCCAAGAAGATTCTGGCTTAAGGTTTGGGTTACCTAAAAAGTCATTATCAGCAAGCTCTTCTTCAAGTAGGGCGGGTGTAATGTAGTCAAAGTCAGGGCGACGTAAGCTACGTGCAATAGAGGCGCTTACTCGTCCATTATCACTGACGCTGTAACGAAAGTGAGCTGAAGGTAAGAAAAAGTCATAGTCATTTTTTGCAGTAACGCCTTCATTGGTATCGGTAATACTAGAATCTGTTGACTCCCAACGTATGCCCATCTCCCATGAAAACACATCAGCTTCATGTTTAATGAGTGCAAATAAATCAAGGCGGTCTTCTTCGAGGGTATTTACGCCACCGTCGACAGCTTCAAATTCGTTATTGAATACAGCGAGTGACATAGGTGTCTGGTTAAATTGATCCCAGTCAGTAAGTGTTTGCTCACTCTCATCTTCAGCTTCTAAAATTGCTGTGTCGCGCTCTTTTCCTTGAACAAAAGCACCAAACTGAACTTCTTTTGAGTCACCTAGCAGTAAGCTATGTTGCCATTGTAATGACCATTCTTTATCGTCAATATCAACAGTTTCTTCTGCTTCCTCAAAAACCATTGGGAGCTCAGATGTATCGAGCTCAACTTCTTGCTCGTAAACTGATTCTTTAAAGCTTGCATAGCCTACTTTAAATTTGCTGGTACCGCCGAGTAGTGATAATTCATAGCCAGAATTTATGTTGTAGTTGGTTTGATCAATGATCGAAACGTTTGCGTTATCCGAGAGTAAATTACCGCCTTCAACAATAGAGCCTGAGGTTGCAGTAGGGTCGTCGTATTCAAAAGAACGTTCGTCTTCGGTACGGTCTGTATCAACCCACATGGCGCTAATATCAAACTTACCACCGTTATCAAATACCTTTTCAAAGCTGGCATTTAATGATGTGTCATCGCCATCACGGGTATCAGATTGATCTTCACGGTTATCAAAATCATCAGTTGCGTAATTAGGATTATTTTCAGGGCTATCACCATAACGTATGCTTGATTTTTGTTTTGGGTTATAACGACCTTGAAAATTAGCGCCTAATAGTAAACGTCCACCTGCAAACTCAGTACCGTAAACGCCCGCAAAGCTTTCTTTTAGTTCACCATCATCATAGCGTAAGCCTCCTGCACGAATGTAACCGCCGTCTAAGCTGTAGCCATCGCGAAGTACAATGTTAAGGGTTCCCGCAATTGCATCGGCGGAGCGGTTGGCACTTGATGAACGAATTATTTCTACACGCTCGATTAATTCTGCTGGAATACGGTCAACAAAAAATGAGCGATCAGCGCCAGCGCCTGGAACTTCTTCGCCATTGATCAGTACTTTTGTGTAAGCAGGGCTCAAACCGCGCATACGTGCGCCGTCAGATTCAAGTACGTCTGATAAAAATGTAACACTAGGGACACGCTTCAGTGCATCACCTGCGGTGAGTGGTTCAAAGCGTTGAAAGTATTCTTGAGAGTATTCAAGCGTTGGGGCTAGTTCTTGTGAGCGATTGCGATAACCAATCTCACCATATACAACAAGCTCTTCAGAGACTTTTACTTCAGGCTCTCTTGGTGATGTTTGTTCTTGTGCATTCACGCTAACGCTAAATTGGCTCAGTGCTAATGCCGCTACAACAGCATTTAATTTAAATTGTTTCATTGATTTGCTCCGATTGTCCTTGGTTTGGTGAGCAAACTAAAAAAAGTTAATGACGCTAATGTGACAGTTTTAAAGTTAATCCGCGATAAATTCTTAATTTATTGGCTTAAGACTCTTCATTTGAGCTTTTAAAACAGCGCTACAAGTCAATGATAATGGCTGTTGCGAGATAATTTTTTTATAAACTTTAATCTGAATGTCATATCAATGAGCCAAAATGACCCTGACGTATAAAATGAACCCGCGCTAGCATATGGGTCAAACCAAGTTTAAGAAGATTCAATATCATGCGATATAACCTATTTACCAGCCATGTAAAATTAACCAATACGATTATTTTGTTCTTGGTCATTGCCGTTACAATATGCGCTTACTTTGGCGAACTTAAGCAATGGCAAGAAATTGCGTGGCTCGATATTGTTGGTGAAGGCGGTATTGTACTGATGACCCTAAGCTGGATAACCGCTTTACTTATCTCACGCCCGCCAGGCAAAGTAACCACCTTACTAGTGCTAGGTTTAGGTTTGTTTATGTTCTCAGCCACGCTCGATTTACTCGATGAATGGTTAAAACAACCTTCACAATTATGGCTCTCCTGGTTTGAATCACTGCCAGCGCCGTTTGGTATGTCGCTTACAAGCGCTGGGCTTTATTATTGGCATCAAGAACAGTTTGTTTTAAATCGTCAATTGCGTCGTCGTGAAGCACATTTAAGAGAGCATGAAAAAGTCTGCCCTATAACAGGGTTATACCGGATTAATTACTTCCACTCGCTAATACAGCAACGCCAAAGTGAACAACAAGCAGCCATCTTAGGCATTATTGACATTCGAGACTTTGCAAAGTTTAACGAGCAGTTTGGCTTTAGTGAAGGCGATAGGTTACTAAGAGAAATTAGTGACTTATTAGTAATGAACTGCCGTTTGAATGATGTGTTATGCCGCTATGCAGGTGACTGCTTTATTGTGCTTATGCCGAGTACCAGCCGAAGCCAAGCAAAAGAATTATTAGCGCAAATGAAAGCGGCGCTTAATCATTGTGCGTTTAAAGTCGCAAAAAGCAAAGGTGCACAATTTCAGCATATTCTAACCGCCACAATGGCTATGGATTTAGAGCAAGATCCAGTGCAGCAAACCAGCCAATTACATCAACAACTACAACAACAAAAGGCGCTTGTAGGTGCAGCAGTATATTAGCTTAGATGATAAATATCTAAGCGCCGAGGGGATTATCACTGCGCTGGTGGAGCTTGCTCAAGGGCGAGGGATCCCCTTGCATAAGTTACTGCGTGGTACGGGTATTTTTGAGCAAGACTTATATGATTTATCACAGTGCTTTAGTTTGTCGCAGCTATTAGCATTAATTTGTCAGTTTAAAACCTTAATGAAAAGTAACGACAGTGGATTTTTACTTGGTCATCAATTGGTTAATGATGTTAGCCCTACAATGCAAAGTGTTCGCTTAAGCCCGACGCTTGGTGCTGCGTTAAAACAATTGCAACAAATTCGCGCCACGTTAGCCCCTTTATTTTTTACTCGTGGGCATATATTTCAAGAAGATTTTTATCTGTACTTGCAGCCAAGTATCGGTATGGATGAATCGTTAAAGAGTTATTGTTTTGAAATATACAGTGCAGCGTTTATTAGTTTACTAAAAAGGGTCAGTAGTCACTATCCGCACTGTTATTTTGACTTTACCTGTAGACGCCCACGGCATATTCAAGAGTATGAACAGCATTTAGGTTTACGGGTACGGTTTGAGCAACCCTATACTCGTTGGCACTTTGATAAACAACTGCTTAAGTGTGCAAATTCAGAGTCGAGTGCATTGCGGTGGCAGCAATCTATTGCACAAAGTGAGTTACATAAGAATGTATCGCAGTCTTTTGTTGAAGCTGTTTGCCAACGTATTTATCGGGATAAAAATAATAGCCTTGCTAATAGCGCAGAGTATTTTGCAATGAGCCCAGCTACGTTCAAACGTAAATTAAAACAACATGGTGTGAGTTATTCGCAATTACAAGATGAGCAAAATAAACTTAAAGCACTGCATTTACTCGGTGTACGCCAGCAAGGCAATGAACAAGTCGCGATGCGTTTAGCATTTTATGATATTCCTAATTTTCGCCGCGCTTTTAAGCGCTGGACCGGCATTACACCGAGTCAGTTAAAAATATAACTAAAAACGGGCTGCTTGTTCAATAACAATACCGTGGCGCTGTGCTAAACGTTCGTGGTTCCAGTCGTAACCACCGCCAATAACACTGGCTACGGGGGTGTTGTGTTCAAGGCAGCGCTTAAATACTAAATGGTCACGCTTTTTAATACCCTCCCACGTTATATCTAGTTTACCTAAGCCGTCGTCTTGCCAAATATCTACACCTGCATCGTAAAGTACTAAATCGGGGTTTAGCTCTTTTAATAAAAACTGTAGGGTGTCGTCAACAATGCCTAAGTATTCAGTGTCTTGCATATTATTGGCAAGGCCAATATCTAAATCACTAGAGGATTTTCTAAACGGGAAGTTTTTTTCGCAGTGTATAGAGCAGGTATACGCATAGGGCTGGTGGGCAAGCATTGCAGCTGTGCCATCGCCTTGGTGTACGTCTAAATCAAAAATGAGCACGTTGGTCACTTCACCGCTTTGTATTAACGTTTGTGCGGTAAAGGCTAAGTCGTTAACCATACAAAAACCTGAGCCAAAATCGCTATGAGCATGGTGAGTACCGCCTGCTAAATGGCACGCCAAACCATGCTCTAACGCTAAGCGAGCAGTGCGTAATGTACCTTGGGGAGCAGTGAATGTACGGTTCATTAGCGGTTGCGACCAAGGTAGGCCAATGCGGCGCATGGCTTTTTCGTCTAGGCGATTATGCCATAAATCCTGAATGTAGTTTTCGCAGTGTACAAGTTCTAGTGGCTCTGGGGTGCCAAGTGTAGGCGCTATTAGGTTAGGGCCAATTAAGCCTAGCTCTGCTACGTGTTTGTATAATTGCGCAAATTTACTCATAACAAAACGATGTTTAGGATCAAAGTTAAATGAGTAATTAGAATGATATACCAAAGGTAAATGTGGATTTAAGCGCATAACTACACAGTTTAAAAAGTTTGCGCTATGGTAATCAACTTATGTATTTGAGTCTATTGTGGCTCATGAATAAGTAATGCAAGTTCACGATGTAGTAGCTCGTCATCAGCTAAATTTAGCTCTACTAAGCGCTTTAAATAAGTGATGCTATCTATATCAATATGATGACACTTTAAGCCAATATGATCCTCTTCTATATGGCACATTACTACGTCCATTTTTATTTCTATATCGCTTTGTTCAAGGGTAAAACGTAGCGTTGCTTCACTATTTTTAGTGCCGTTAAAGGCATCGCACTTTGTAATTAGTGCACCATGAAGCGAAACATCAAGCAACTTACACGGGTATTTATGGTTATCAAACTCAAGTAGTGCAGTGGTTGAAAACAACACACGAGAAAACTGACGACGATTTTGCATAGCTTAATTTATCCTTATAGTTATTATATAAATCAAGCATAGCGGGAAATAAGCCAAACAGATAAAAAATGACATAAAAAAGCCCCGCATAAATGCAGGGCTTGTAATATCGTTATCGATTAACCAATTTTTTTGTACTTAATACGCTTAGGTTGTGCAGCTTCTGCGCCTAAGGTCTTTTTAAGCCACTCTTCGTATTCAGTGTAGTTACCATCGAAGAAGTTAATTTGGCCTTCGTCGCGGTAATCTAAAATATGCGTTGCAATACGGTCAAGGAACCAACGGTCATGCGATATACACATTACACAGCCTGGGAACTCTAAAATAGCGTTCTCAAGCGCGCGTAGTGTTTCAACGTCTAGGTCATTGGTTGGCTCATCCAGTAGCACCACGTTACCACCAGCTTTTAAAAGTTTAGCAAGGTGTAAACGGTTACGCTCACCACCCGATAAGTCTTTTACAAACTTTTGCTGGTCGTTACCTTTAAAGTTAAAACGGCTAACGTATGCACGGCTTGGGAACTCAAAATTACCAATTTTTAGCACGTCCTGACCGTCAGATATTTCTTCAAATACTGTTTTGCTTTCGTCCATGTTGCCACGGAACTGATCAACCGTTGCTAATTCTACAGTTTCACCAATGCTAATATCACCACTGTCTGGCTGCTCTTCACCGCTTAGCATTTTAAACAGTGTAGATTTACCTGCACCATTGGCACCAATAATGCCCACAATAGCGCCTTTTGGCATGCTAAAGCTTAAATCGTCAATGAGTACGCGATCGCCAAAGCTCTTACGAATATTGCTAACTTCAAGCACTTGGTCGCCTAAACGCGGACCAGGTGGAATAAACAACTCGTTAGTTTCGTTACGTTTTTGGTAATCTGATTGTTGTAGCTCGCTAAACTGCGCCATGCGTGCTTTAGACTTAGCTTGGCGACCTTTAGGATTTGAGCGAACCCACTCAAGTTCTTGAGCAATTGATTTTTGGCGTGCTTTTTCAGATTTTTGCTCTTGTTGTAAACGTGCATCTTTTTGTTCAAGCCAAGAAGAGTAATTACCTTCCCACGGAATACCTTCACCACGGTCAAGCTCTAATATCCAGCCAGCTACATTATCAAGGAAGTAACGGTCATGCGTTACTGCCACAACAGTGCCTTCGTAATCATGTAAGAAGCGCTCAAGCCATGCAACCGACTCTGCATCTAAGTGGTTAGTAGGCTCATCGAGAATAAGCATATCTGGCTTTTCAAGTAATAAACGACAAATAGCAACACGGCGACGCTCACCACCTGAAAGGTGCTCAATTTTAGCATCCCATTCTGGTAGGCGAAGTGCATCAGCAGCACGCTCTAAAACGTTATCGATGTTGTGGCCATCGTGCGCTTGAATGATTGCTTCAAGCTCACCTTGTTCTTTAGCAAGTGCGTCAAAGTCAGCGTCTTCCATTGCGTACTCGTTGTACACTTCGTCAAGGCGGTTAAGGGCGTGCTTAACTTCGCCAACGGCTTCTTCAACAATTTCGCGAACTGTTTTGCTTTCGTCCAGCACTGGTTCTTGCGGTAAGTAACCAATTTTAGTACCTGGTTGAGGGCGGGCTTCACCTTCAAACTCTTCATCAACACCCGCCATAATACGTAGTAATGACGATTTACCAGAGCCATTTAAACCAAGCACACCAATTTTAGCACCCGGGAAAAAGTGCAACGAAATATCTTTTAAAATTGTGCGCTTAGGTGGCACAACTTTAGATACTCGACTCATCGAGAAAATAAACTTATCAGGTAAAACCATGGAGGAAAGCCTTCAAATAATAATAAAAATTTCAATGTTGTATTGTAGTTGTTGAGGGGTTAAACAGTCAACGAATGCCGTATAGAACAATAGGCTAATCTAAACGACACTTTATTTTATTACCCATTTAAAACATTACTATTACAGGATTTCTATTGTGTAAAATTCTGTAATCTATTGTTTTATATTGTTCAAATACATTTCATTTTTAACAAAAGTGGTACAGTATATTTACAAGCTGTAAAGTATAAGCAAATTATACAGGCAGAACACTCATAGTCGTTGTAAAACATCGCATAATTAAATATTACAAAGGTTTAAAGGAATGAACATGAAAACAGTTACAAAGTTAGGGGCATTACTTTTGGGTTTATACTCATTTTCGAGCCAAGCAGACATACTCCACGTAAATGGCTATTACCAAGGGGTAGGGATAGGGTCTACGCAAATTGATGTATACGAGAGTGATAGCATACAGTTTACAACGCTCTACGGCCGATTTGGATATCAGTTTTCGCGATACTTTGCATTAGAAGGGCGTGTAGGATTTGGATTAAATGATGAATCAACCCCTTTAAACGGAATTGTTTATACTCAAAACCCGCAGGACGGTTCGCTTACCTCAGAACCCATTCAGAGCCAAATTGATTCAAGTCTTGATTTGCAAACAAGTATATTTGTAAAAGCTAATTACCCGATTTTATCTCGCGCTGACGTGTTTTTATTTGGTGGCTATGGCAGAAATAAATTAAGTTACAATGAAGATGACGTAAGAAACCTAGCAGAATCAATAATTGGTACAGATGCACAAACAACGCTCATAACTGAGCAAAACTACGACGAAGGCGGTGTAACGTACGGAACTGGGATTGACTATAGGTTAACTCAACGGTGGCAAGTAAGCGCTGAATACCAATATTTTGATACAGATGAAGGCGATATTTACGCTCTTAATTTATCTGTAAATTATCGTTTTTAATTGAAATAGCGCTACTGGTTTTAGTAGCGCTACCTTAATACACTTAAACAAAGTACTTCAATACAAATGCATTCCCCCCTCATTTTAGTAATTCTTAGAAAATCATGAATAAATTTCATTTAGACATCTATACATCTAGAGGTTGATATTTTTGGCGTTCTGTTCATAATGAGAGCGTATTAATTCTTGGTTTTTATGAGCAGGAGCTTAAAGGATGCCAATTACAGTTAAAGACGAACTACCGGCTATTGCCCGTTTACGCGAAGAAAACGTGTTTGTAATGCCAAAAAGTCGTGCAAAAACGCAAGAAATACGTCCAATGCGTTTGGCTATTTTAAATTTAATGCCTAATAAAGTAGAAACCGAAGTACAGTTTATTCGTTTACTTGCCAATTCTCCTTTACAAGTAAATGTAGAGCTATTGCGCCTAGATACGCACCGTAGCAGTAGCAACTCAGAAGAGCACCTAGATACTTTTTACCGTTATTTTTCAGAAGTAAAAGACAATAACTACGATGCCTTATTAGTAACTGGCGCACCACTAGCACACCTAGAATACGATGATGTAGCCTACTGGGACGAGCTAAAAGTTATTATTGATTGGGCAGAGCAGCACGTTACCTCTACGTTGTTTTCGTGCTGGGCGGCGCATGCAGCGCTGTATCATCGTTACAACTTAAAGCGTGATTTGAAAGAAGATAAACTATGTGGCGTTTTTACCCACCAGTGTTATTTTGATCACGGTGCATTAACTCGTGGCTTCGACGACACCTTTTTAGTGCCGCACTCACGTTATGGCCACATTGATATAAATAAAATTAATGCCTGCGAAGATATAGTGGTATTGGCAGGCTCCGAAAAAGTAGGCGCTTACTTAATGAAAAATAAGTCGGGCAGCCAAGTGTTTATAACCGGCCACCCAGAATACGATGCCGACACATTAAAAGCTGAGTACGAACGCGATTTACAAAAAAGCCCAGATGCACCAAAACCCGAAAACTATTTTCCAGATAACGATGCAAGTAAAAAGCCGTCAAAAACGTGGCAAAGCCATGCCTTTTTGCTTTTTTCGAACTGGTTAAATTACTACGTGTACCAAACTACACCTTATGATATTAATTTAGTTAGCCAAGATGTGAGGACTAACAACTATGCCGAATAACGTGCCAAACAAAAATAAGCAAAGCGAATTAAGCGCTGCGCTAAAACAGCGTATTTTAATTTTAGATGGTGCAATGGGCACCATGATCCAAACTCACAAGCTTGAAGAAGAAGACTACCGAGGTGAGCGCTTTAAAGACTGGCACGTGCTAATAAAAGGCAATAACGATTTATTAAGTCTTACCAAACCCGAGTTAATTACCGATATACACCGCAGCTTTTTAGTCGCCGGTGCAGATATTATTGAAACCAATACTTTTAACTCAACCACCATTTCGATGGAAGATTACGACATGGCAAGTATAAGCCGTGAGGTAAACTTAGAGTCGGCCAAACTTGCGCGCTCAATATGTGACGAGTTCACCGCTAAAAATCCAGAAAAACCACGCTATGTAGCGGGTGTTTTAGGGCCAACATCTAAAACCTGTTCTATCTCGCCAGATGTAAACGATCCAGGTTACCGTAACGTAACGTTTGATAAGCTAGTTACTGCCTATGTTGAGTCTACTCTTGCATTAATGGAAGGCGGCGCTGATTTAATACTTATCGAAACCATATTTGACACCCTCAATGCAAAAGCAGCCTCATTCGCAGTAGAAGAAGCATTTGAGCAAGCAGGGCGCACATTACCTGTAATGATCTCGGGCACAATTACCGATGCCTCAGGGCGTACTCTTTCCGGGCAAACAACCGAAGCATTTTATAACTCTATTCGCTATATAAAACCTATTTCGATTGGCCTTAACTGCGCCCTAGGGCCAGACTTACTTCGCCAATACGTAGAAGAGCTTTCGCGCGTATGCGAAACATTTACCTCAGTACACCCTAATGCCGGTTTACCTAACGAATTTGGTGAGTACGACCTAGAAGCAGGCGATATGGCAGCCGAGATTATCGATTGGGGAAAATCGGGCTTTATAAATATTGTTGGTGGTTGCTGTGGTACAACGCCTGCACATATTCGTGCATTTGCCAAAGGACTTGAAGGGGTAAAGCCTCGCGCATTACCAGAACTTGAAGTACGCATGCGTTTATCAGGTCTTGAAGCCTGTAACTTAAACTAGGAGCCAATATGACACAGCAAATTGCAGTATTTACCAATGTTGGCGAGCGTACCAACGTAACTGGCTCTGCCATGTTTAAACGCTTAATCATGGAAGAAGACTATGAAGCAGCGCTTACCGTAGCCCGCGAGCAAGTAGAAAATGGCGCCCAAGTTATTGATATAAACATGGACGAAGCCATGTTGGACTCAAAAGCGGCCATGGTTAAGTTTTTAAACTTAATTGCCTCAGAGCCTGATATTTCTAAAGTACCTATTATGGTCGACTCCTCTAAATGGGAAGTAATAGAAGCAGGCTTAAAGTGTATTCAAGGCAAGGCTATTGTTAACTCAATATCGCTTAAAGAGGGCGAAGAGCCGTTTAAACGCCAAGCTAAAATTATTAAACGCTTTGGCGCAGCTGCTGTTGTTATGGCGTTTGATACCGACGGACAAGCCGACACCGCAGATAGAAAATACGAAATATGTGCGCGCAGCTACAAAATATTAGTAGAAGAGATTGGCTTCCCGCCGGAAGATATTATATTTGACCCTAATATATTTGCCGTAGCCACCGGTATAGAAGAGCACGACAACTACGCAGTAGAATTTATTGAAGGCACACGCCGCATTAAGCAAAACTTACCGCACTGTAAAGTGTCGGGCGGGGTGTCTAATGTATCGTTTTCGTTTAGGGGCAATAACCCCGTGCGTGAAGCCATTCACTCGGTGTTTTTATACCACGCGATAAAAGCAGGCATGGATATGGGCATTGTAAACGCAGGCCAGCTTGCTGTTTACGACGACATTCCTGAAGAACTTCGTAAAGCCGTAGAAGACGTAATACTAAACACCGACCCAGGTGCAGGTGAACGCCTTGTAGAAATAGCGCCTAAGTTTTCGGGTATGGCACAAGCTGAGCGCGTAGAAGATTTAGAGTGGCGTACATGGCCTGTTGAAAAACGCTTAGAGCACGCCCTTGTTAAAGGTATAACCACCTTTATAGATGAAGACACCGAAGAGTGCCGCGCTGCTGCCGATAAACCTATCCACGTGATTGAAGGGCCATTAATGGATGGCATGAACGTGGTAGGGGATTTATTTGGCGCAGGTAAAATGTTTTTACCGCAAGTTGTTAAATCAGCCCGTGTAATGAAGCGAGCAGTGGCCTACCTAGACCCATACATAGAAGCTGAAAAAGAAGAAGGCGCCACTAATGGTAAAGTAGTTATGGCCACCGTAAAGGGCGATGTGCACGACATAGGTAAAAACATTGTAGGCGTAGTACTGCAATGTAATAACTACGAAGTAATCGACCTAGGCGTAATGGTACCTGCCGAAAAAATACTGCAAACCGCTATTGACGAAAAAGCCGACATAATCGGCCTTTCGGGTTTAATTACCCCATCGCTTGACGAAATGGTACACGTAGCCAAAGAAATGACTCGTAGAGGTTTTGAGCTCCCACTAATGATTGGCGGCGCAACGACCTCTAAAGCGCATACTGCCGTTAAAATTGAGCCACAGTACGACAAAGGCGTCGTGTACGTAAATAACGCCAGCCGTGCGGTAGGCGTGGTATCGAGCTTGTTATCTAAAGAGCTAAAACCAGCCTTTTTAGAAAAAACAAAAGCTGAGTACGTAAAAGTACGTGAGCAACAAGCGCGCAAAAAGCCACGTTCAAAACCAGTTACCATAAAGCGTGCCCGCGATAACGCAGCCAAGCTTGATTGGGATAACTACACGCCACCCGTGCCTAAAAAGCTGGGCGTGACTGAGTTTAAAAATGTATCAATCGCCACGTTGCGTAAATATATAGATTGGACCCCATACTTTATGACGTGGTCAATCGCTGGTAAATACCCGCGCATAATGGACGACGAAGTCGTTGGTGAACAAGCACGCAGCTTATTTAAAGACGCTAACGACATGCTCGACGACCTTGAAAAAGCAGGCAGTTTACAGCCATTGGGTGTAATAGGTTTATTCCCTGCAAACCGCGTGGGCGATGACATAGAAATTTACACCGACGAAACCCGTAAAGAACTGTTAAACACCTCGTGCCATTTACGCCAGCAAACCGAAAAAACCGACTTTGCTAACTATTGTTTGGCTGACTACATTGCGCCAAAAGGCACACCTGATTACTTTGGTGCGTTTGCAGTAACGGGCGGTTTAGAAGAAGACGATTTAGCCAATGCGTTTGACGCACAGCAAGACGACTACAATAAAATAATGGTAAAAGCGGTTGCCGATAGGCTCGCAGAAGCCTTTGCCGAATACCTGCACGAACAAGTGCGTAAAGAGTATTGGGGTTATGCACCCGATGAAAACCTGGGTAACGATGAGCTAATTCGCGAAAACTACCAAGGTATTCGCCCAGCGCCAGGTTACCCTGCGTGCCCAGAGCACACCGAGAAAAAGAAAATTTGGCAATTGCTCGATACCGAAAAGCGCATTGGCATGCAGCTCACCAGCTCATACGCCATGTGGCCAGGGGCTGCTGTTTCGGGCTGGTATTTCTCACATCCCGAGGCAAAATACTACGCCGTAGCATCTATTCAAAAGGATCAGGTAGAAGATTACGCCAAGCGAACTAATATGACACTCGCAGAGGCTGAAAGGTGGCTGTCGCCTAATTTGGGGTATGAGCCGGAATCATAGCGAAGTGGTCAGTTTTTAGCTGTCAGCTATCAGTAAAAACAAAACGAGCCAAACTGGCTCGTTTTTGTTTTTATTAAGAAAATTTATTTCTAAAGTATTATAAATAGTTAATATATCTATTATTTAAACATAAATTATAAGGAAGTATTTTGAGCTCTATCAAAGAATTTTTATTTGAAGAACAAAATAAGCAGGCTGAAAAGTGGGTACGTGAAAGGCTCAGCGATCAAGATTTAACAGTAGAATCGGATGAATGGCAAAGTTTACTCATTGAGTATTCTGCTTATCAGGACCATTTAAATGATGAATATGAGTGGGTTTCAGAAATAAAATGGTTAAAGGAAAATGGCTCAGTTGATATTTATCAAAACTTTATGACAGAGTTAAGCAATGTAAAGGAGCTTGCAAAAAACTCACTCTCCCAACCAATTCCTCTAGATGAAAACTTAATAATTAAAATGTGTTATTCATACTCGGTAACACTTCTTGAAGCTTTTTTAGGGGACACAATAAAAGGCTTAATATCTGAAAACAATGTCTATCTAAATAATGCGATAGAGCGTTTGGAGCAAATAAGGAATACGAAATATTCATTGTTTGATTTATCTAAATCAGGAATAGATTTAAGTGGGTTGGCAATTAAGTCCGTTAGTGAAGTATTATTTCACAAAATTGATAAAGTCATGGAAATGTACGAAAAAGTACTTGGTTGTAAAATAAATATAGACACGACAAAAGTAAAATCAATTATCGACATAAGACATGATATTGTCCATAGAAATGGGTATACCAAGGACAACGAAGTAATAGTTATACTTCCAGATGACTTATATCAGGCAATTACTGAAATAAATCATTTAGCTAATCAATTGCAAAAAATAATTGAGGCAAAAGAAGTATCAAACTAATACGAACTGCTTCGATAAAAAACTGAGATAAAGGACTATTCATGAAGTATTTAAATTACATATTGCTTTGCCTATTCCTACTTTTCACATCGAACACATTTGCGCTTGAGCAGAAGTATCACGAGAGTGTTTTACCTGTTATTGCTGCTTTTAAAACGCATGATAAAACTGTAATAGCTGCGCATATTCGCTACCCGTTAAAACGACGATACCCCATACCTGACATTAAAAATGAAGCTGAGTTTATTAAACGCTTTGATGAAGTGTTTGACGATGAACTTGTTGCCGTTATTGCCAGTTCAAACATTAATACTGATTGGGAGAAAGTAGGTTGGCGCGGTATTA
>Ga0207907_100245_pt1 | contig 22454 bp, 17 predicted proteins | sample LinPmetageLP52_FD_184062 | JGI IMG/M metagenome (GOLD analysis project Ga0207907, IMG submission 184062) | Marine viral communities from the Subarctic Pacific Ocean - LP-52 (SPAdes) | ecosystem: Environmental > Aquatic > Marine > Oceanic | place: Pacific Ocean | collected 2011-08-26
GGTTCATCATCATGTTGCGGTAGTTGTGGCGGCGGTGATGTAGAGATTAAGTAAATAATTATATTTAAAGTCTCAATTCTTTTTGAGTTTTTAAATTCAAAGCGCGACAGTATATCAATTTGTCGCGCTCATCCCACAGTTTATAAATGATCCTTTTATGAATCCCTTAGCAAAGTCTATGATGCAGAAGCAAACCGAAAAATTATAAAAATTAATTCCATTAGTTAGAGGTATGCCAAAAGTAAGTTTTCGGTTCACAGAGCCTAGCCAATTACACTTAATTACCAGAGTTAACCAGCAAATTAACTTCCCTAATTATTTGACAAAGCCCCCAAACACCAGCGAATAAGTGGGTGGCGGCCTGTAAAGTTATGATTCTTAGTATTAATATGTCATATCATGAGTAAGTTAAACCAATAAGCTTTAAATTCTTTAGCTAAAATATATTGACTAAAATAAAATATCATAGACAATGTTAACTGTACGTTAAAAATAATTTTTCGTATACGTGAGCAGGGAGCTTATGTTAATGATGCGTGAAAAAAATAATTTTACGTATACGTGGGCAGAGTTCTTATGTTAATGTAATTATTCATAATAAAAGAAAATAAAATTATTAATAGGAAGCTTATATGTTAATGGAAAGTATAAATTTTGAAGATCTTAATGTTGAAGAAATGAACCTTGACGGGTTAGAAACTGTAAATGTTACCAACGCAATGGCTCTGCCTGAAACAGGTGCGTCAAGCGGAGCTTCTTCAACTGGCTCATGTTCAACTTGTGGTTCATCATCATGTTGCGGTAGTTGTGGCGGCGGTGATGTAGAGCTTAAGTAAATAATTATATTTAAAGTCTCAATTCTTTTTGAGTTTTTAAATTCAAAGCGCGACAGAATACCAATCTGTCGCGCTCACAGTTTACAAATGATTCTTTTATGAATCCACTTGGCAAAGTTTATGAATCAGAAGCAAACCGAAGAAATTATAAAAATTGATTTTGTTAGTAAGAAGTATGACAAAAAATATGCGTTGAAGAAGGTGAGTGTATCGGTTAACCGGGGAGAAACCGTGGCACTGATTGGCCCTAATGGAGCCGGAAAAACTACGTTTATCGAATCCATTCTTAATTTGAAAGTGCCAGAAGAAGGCAGCATCCACGTTTTCGGTATCGATATCCTTAAAAATAAAAAGCATCACCTTTCCCGTGTTGGCGCACATCTGCAAGAAGTCAGACTTTTTCCTAAGGTTTCACCCAGAGACTTTCTTAACTTTTTCATGCAGCTGTTTGATAAAACAGCGGATATTGATGAAATTATTTCATCGCTCGAATTGACCGAGTTCATGGATAAAAAAATCGGGGAACTTTCTGGTGGTATGAGGCAGCGGGTTTCACTGGCGTTGGCTATGATTAACGATCCAGAACTTGTACTGCTCGACGAACCCACTGTGGGGCTAGATCCTATAGCTCGGCAAGACTTTTGGCGTTTAATTCAGCGCTTACAAGAAAAGGGCAAAACTATCCTGTTTACTACGCACTATATGGAAGAGGCGACGACCTTAGCCAGCAAGGTGATCATGGTACATCAAGGAGAAATTGTCTTTAACGGCCCGCCTTCCATTGTTATTTCTAAAGCTGAAAAAATCGAAGGGACGCTTGATCAAGCGTATACTCACTATGTTAACGCTGCGAATGGACAATAATGATGATTTCAAAAAAATTCCGTGCTTATTTTGTTCTCGATTCCAAGGTTTATTTCCAAGAACCTATGGTTATTTTCTTTGCGTTGGTGTTCCCCGCAGCTATGTACGTCGCTTTTGGTTTGCTGTTTGGTGGGGCAACTTACGGTAGTGGAAGTACGAGCTACTACGACGAATATACCGCGAGTTTTCTCGGCATTATTTTGCTAAATACCGCGTTATTTAATATTTCTCCCTCTCTTGTGGTATACAAAGAACTTGGCTTTTTCCGTCGGCTAATGATCACCCCTTTGAGTATTAACTCCATTGTTTTTTCTACCTTGGTGAAAGCCTTCATTATTTTTGCTCTAGGCATGACAGAAGTCTTTATTTTGGGTTGGTTTATGTTCGACCGCATCCTTCCGCCGCATGTTTTGCAGTTGGTGATTGGCTTGATGGTATCGGCATTTAGCTTGTTCTCATTTGGCTTTATGTTAGGCAGTTTGTTCAAACGTTCGAATTCTGCGTTTTCCGCTAGTGTTTTGATTTTCCAGCCAATGTTGTTTTTATCGGGAGCATCAATACCTCTGGATACCTTTAATGATGTGATGCGTGGTATTGCCCATGTTGTGCCTATGTTCCACGTCGTTGAACTGCTGCGACTATCTTGGGTTGGCAACCTATTCACTGAAGCGGCAATTGAACCTGTGGTGATTTCCTGTGTGCTTGCGCTTATTTGCATCTTCGTTTCAAACAAAACCTTCGAGAAATCTGCTATTTAAAATACAAATGGCAGGTCTCGGAACTCACATAAAAGAAGGTTTAATTCGTTATGGCCTATACAAACGTTCGGGAAGATCTAACTGTTCTTTCTCTAAAAGAAGGCTTTGTTTTACATCCAAATTACTTAATTCGAGTGTGCGGTGAGCCTGCTGATCTAATTAAAAAAACAACGACTGGGGCAACGTGCACACGACTCAATGCAATTGCCGAATTGACGCAAGTGATTCATGAAAACAAAGAATCGTACTGCAAGATCATTGAAGACAAAATCCCTGGATTGGACGATAAGTCTGCTTCCAATAAGCTGCTAAAAATTAAACGAAATATTTTTAATGTTCGCCCTGTAACGGTGAGCTTAGTGGACTATGTTAAGCACTTGTTCGATGCCAGTGAATTTAAAAAAGTGAGCTTGATAATAGAGCTGGTTAATCAGCTGCACCATTATCAAGATACACTGGAAGAGGTGTATAAAGCAGAATTTGCAGAAACCTCCGAATTGCTTGTGCTAATTTGGCAGCGCCAGAATTTGCAGCATGCTTTGAGCTACTCTAACCCTAAGCTTTTCACGGATTTTGAATCCTTATATCGTGACCCTAATAAAAAGGTAAAACCGAAAAAGCGTCGGCAGTTAGAAGCAGGGTTGATGCGTTATGCATCCCGCAGTGCTTTAAAAACCAGTCCTCTTTCGACGTTTACTCCGGTTTTTGTAGGGTCGTGGAAGCCTAACGACGATGTCGATAATATCGCGCTAAGTGGTGAGCTTGAAAACCGAATGGAAGTGAAGTCGGGTTTATTCCAATGCCTGCTTGATGGTATTTTAAAAGACTACAGTAAAATTAAAGACGCCTTTCAGTTAAAGTTGAACCCCACCTTAAACATTACTCAAGAGGGAGTCTTTTTAAAGAAAGTCACGGAAGGCTCAAGCATTAATGGCCGTGTTTGGGGCAACGGTGAACAAGAAATCAACTTCAAAATGAATCAGGTGATTCAGTGTGTGTTGGTGGCTTTTCATCAAAGTGGTCAGCACGTTTTGTCCGTTACAGATTTAGTTCAACGCGTGCTCGCGTTAGCGCCTAAGCTGCAAGAAGAGTTTGTTGGCAACGTGATTAATCAGTTGCTCGAGATGCAAGTTTTTCATGTTGATGATGGTTTTTTTGGTCAAAACGATCTGCAAACTTGGTGCAAATCCATCATTGAGAAGGTTGGGGATAAAGTGGTCGGGAGCGCTATGGCAAACCTCAATAACATCGAAGTCATGTTGAATAAATTCCCGTTTGCGAAGCCTCATGATCGCATTGCCTTGAGCAAAGAAATCTACACAGAAATTGACGCATTCAAAGGAGCCATTCAAGTTCAACCTAGCGAAGAGCTATCGAATCCTGCTTTTTTTGAGAACAGTTATTTTGTGGATAACGAGGTTACGGTTGATCAACGCATTTTGTCACCCTTCATTGATGACTTTTCCGTATTAACAGAAGCATCGCCTTTTTTTGATGCTCACCAGCTAATTCAAACTAATTTTTCGGATTATTTTTTGGACAAGTTTGGTGAAGAGGGTACGTGTAGCGAGCCGCTGCAATGCTTAAAAGACTTTTCTGAAATTTATGGTGTGGGTTTACCGGACTTTACCCCTGATCCGAGCAAGGTTTCACCTGTTAGCGACATTACCCGTGATTTTAGACAAGTCATTAAGACTTTTAACGACTTCTTATTTGAAGCTGTTTTCACTGGTGAAGACACGATAAATCTGACTCACGAAGCATTACAAGATATGGTAGCTCAGCTGCCAGAGGCCATTCGTAATCGCGGTGTATCACACAGCTTCTTAGGGCAAATTGCCAGTAAAGAAAGCGAAAAATACTTTGTTATTAACCAAGTGTTTAGTGGTCACTCAGGGTTGTTGTCTCGTTTCCTTGAAGTGTTAGAAGAAGATAAGCTTGCGGACATTCGTGACTATTTAACGGATATCTCAAGAGAGGGCGAGTACGCTGAAATTCCGGGTTTGTTTGGCTTTAATGCGAATAAACACCCGAAACTGGCCGAGCAAGAGCTGGATATCGCGCCTTTCCCAGCTAACCGTGAGGAAACGGTAAAAGTTGCGTTGGATAAAATGACGCTGGTGTACGACAAGCCGACTCACCGTGTGTATTTCAAAACGCCTGAAGGCAAGTTGCTTGATTGTGTTTATCACGGCTTTTTGATGCCGTTATTGCTGCCTAACATGCATCGTGTGCTGACGTTGCTTAACATGAACGGTGTGTTGGTGTATGTGTTGCCCATTTTACGCAGTGGCCGCTTCAGCTCAAGAGAGGAAATTAGCTTAATTCCTCGTATTTCGGTCGGAAATACTGTGCTTGTGCGTCGATCTCACATGATCCCGCGTGAAATGCTGCCTTCGGTATCGCTAAGCGAGGCGGAATTCTTCAAGGCGATGCGTGAGTTTATTACTGAGCATAATTTGCCACGCTCTGGCTTTATCCGTGTTTCCCCGTTTGATACTAATCCCGGCTCTCAAGACGAGAAGCTGGATTGGGCAAACCTCGACTTTAAAAACATGAAGCCCTTTTATGTGGACTTTGAACACCCTCGTTTAGTGCAGTTGCTGTACCTCGCTATGAGCCGTAACGACTATCCGTTGGTACTAAGCGAAGCCTTGCCCGATGTGGACGACCAGAATTTAACGGTCGCCAATGAGCAGCATGTTTCTGAGTTCCAATTCGAAATCACTAAAAAGCCTGCTTCGGCTTTATCTGAGCAGAAGTAGGAGAAATTTATGTGGAATGCTATTCGAGTTGCCTATTTTGATAACGATAAAGCGCCGATTCTGTTGGGGCCGATTGCTCAAGTTGTTGAGCTGATTTCGAAGCAGAATTTACCTGTTCATGTGACCAGTCATTGGAAGTTTGGTCCGCATATTGATGTGTTGGTTGAGTGCGACTCGGCGTTGTTTGAATCTGAGGTTTACCCCTCTTGTGCAGCCATTATTCAAGCTTGGTTGGCACAAAATCCATCAAATACGGCGCTTGTGCCAGAAGATTATGAAAAATTGTCGTATCAGTTGGCTATGAGTGAATTAGAGCCCCCACCGTATTTGCCTTTGATGCAAAACAACACGGTGACGGTAGGCACGTATCAGCGCAGCCAAAGTATTAATATTGAGGGGTTCCATGGCACTAAAGAACGTTTTTTAACGCATTCGACACCTTTATTATTTGCCTTACTGAAGTTAAAAAAAGCCGACCCCAATACCTTCTTTGCGACTTTGGTATATATGTTGGCAGCAACGGCTGCGCAATTTCGTCCTGATGGGTTAAAGCGCGGTTATATTTCGTTTCGATCTCACGCTGAGTATTTCTTCGAAAATTTCGATCAGGGTAATCAGCTTCGCGCTAAATTCGATGCTCTAGACAAAAATTACTCTGCGTTGATTGATGCCAACATTGAACAAGTGGCATTAAATCAATTGGCGGACACTGCGCTTCATCCGGGCCAAAGAGCGATTTTGCAAAACTGGCATCAGGTTTTAAAGCAAACCTTTGATGATAACTTGTCGGTGGTAAATGAAAACTACGAAGCCATCATCAGTGAAGACAATGACGTGTCTTCAACAGAGCAGAATTTTGGGGCGTTAGCCGAGTCGATTTCTCAGCATGTTCCCGATGAAATCGATAAGCCCAATAAGGATTACAACACGGGCAAAGTCGTGAATTCGGCGATGGAACATGAAGAAGGGCGACAGTTATTTCGTTCTCACGACTTCATTGCTTATCGCACCACGGTTAATTATTTCTATTTGTTGTTGCCAGTATTAGATATCACACCTATCCAAAAGTTTTCTATTTGCCATCTTGTGGCAAATTCAACTGAACGCGTATTCAATATTAGCTGGAATGATGTGATCCCTGATGCGGTAGGAGGGAGTAATGAGTAACTTGTTAGAGCAAGATTTACGGCTCAAAGGTCATATCTATTTTAATAAGGTTGAGGAAGGTGTTTACTTCCAAGGTCAGGGCGGTGGCTTTATTATTAAAGGGGATATTTACCCGTTGGTATCGCGGATTATTAGCTTTATCGATGCAGGGTATCGCCTTCAGGATATTCGCCCGCAACTGCCGGAAAAAATCCGTCCCTTCTTTGATAATTTAATCATGCAGTTGGCACAAAACGACATGCTTATTGCCCGTGAAGGCGAAAAGCTGGTGACAGAATCATGGCTGTCAAATAAAGCGTTTAACGACTTTTTCACTTATCTTCAAGAAAATGCCTCCGATTTTGTTACTCAGTTTCCTGCTTGGCAGTCACAAAAAGTGGCTGTTGTAGGTGATGGTCATGGATTAAAAGCCGCCATTGAAGCCTTGGCGTTATCGGGCTTAAAGCAGCTTCATGTTGTCATGACGCAAACGTTGGGTGTTGATGAACCTGAGATCCGGCACGCGCTTGAATATTATCAGCAGCAATTGCCCGGTTTTACGTTTGAGATTGAACAAAACGAACAGCCAAAGGCGGAGCAATTTGCCCGCTTTGATTATGTGCTTCAGTGTGAAACTCAACTGACAGACAAAACACCAGAGTTAGTTAACCACAATGGCATCGTTGCGGGCGTTTTGTTTGGTCAGGCGCTTGTGTCGCCACTCACGTCGGTGTCGAAATCCGATTATCGTGATTTGGTCGAGCAAGTCAATCGTGCGAAAGAAGACACTCGCATGCGCTTTCCAAAAGCGGGCATTGCCATGTTAGGCAGCTTGGCTGCATTGAATGTGATTAAGAGCTTCTTTGGTATTGAAGTGGCGGGAATGCGTAACTATGTGTATCGCATTTCACCGTATTTGAGTGTGTCCCGTCACCCATTGTTCCCTGTGATCACCGATGATGATGGCGCTCAAATGATGGAAGCGTTTCAGGCTGAGTTTGAGATGCCTGACGATAGAGAGCTGGAAAAGTATGAACAGGTGAAGCTGGATTTAGCGGCTTTCTTTGATCCCATTTTAGGCTGCTTAAACGAAGCTGTTGGCGACACGGTGAAGCAAGTACCACTCTTTCACTCAAAAATAGCGGTGCGTTTTCCTGCCAGTGCAGGGCTTTCAAACCAGTCTGTATTGTGTTGCGGGTTGGATGCATCAACCGCTGGCCTCAGAGCCATTAGCGAGGCTTTGTCTTTGCGCAGCGCGAAGCGCCTAGGTGTAACACCACACCAAGTGTGTACTGGGTTTGATGAAGCGCAGTGGCGTAAAATGGCTGTGGCTTCTTTATTCGCTCAATCGCCGGATTTCATTGAAAACGCAAACGCGTTTCGCATTAACATGATGCACCTTGAAGATGAAGAAATGCAGCTGATATTGCGCTTTTTGATGTCTTTGGGGTATCAAAAAGATGCCTTGGTTTTACATCAGAACCCACAAAATACCGCGTTTGTCGCGAGCCTGCCTAATGCCACTGAAGGCGTGATTTCTCGTGTTGGCGCAACCGCGTTTGAAGCGATTCAAGCCTGTTTGTGCGCCACCTATGTGAAGTGTCAGTTCCCAGAAATTTCAGATAATGCCTCTGTTGCAAGCTTTGATATGTTGGCCCTGCAAGCGGTGGGTGAAGCGGATGCCGATGCGCTGTTCACTGCTTTGAATGCAACAGCAGGTGACTTGCCGAATGTGGAATTTGTGCAAGGTGAGCCTTTGCTAGCGTCCTACGAGATTTATTCCGGGTATGCTAAGGAGGCGTTATGAGTGCAATGATGCCACAAGTCCACACGTTAGTGCTGCATGATGGAAGCCCATTGGCAGAAAATGTTGTCGACACCTTTGCTCAATTCGGCAGTGTTGACAGCCTCGAACAATATACGATCCCTGAGGCGAAGTCGGCGGCCGATGTTTGGGTCATTGTAGCCAGTTTGCGCGAACATCGCTGGATAGAAAAAGCACAGTTTATTGCTAAAGAACAAAACATCCCGGTATTGATGATTGGCCTTGAGCCGGGCTTTGTTTGGCTTGGCCCTTATGTTGACCCAAGCTTATCGGGCTGCTTTAGTTGTATGCGCCGCTGGGCGAGAAATAACAACCATGTGGATCATCATTGGTCCATGTTGCCTAGCGATGCGAATAGTCGTCGCGATACGTTACCTGCGGCGATGTCGTTGCCGCTGAAGCGCTTTTTTTCGACGTTGCTCGCCCAATATGGTGGTGGCTCGTTATTAAAAAATGAACACAGTTTATATCGCAAAGTCATTCGCTTAGATTTGATAAACAGCCGTACTTCAGAGCATCGATTTATCTCCGTGGTGGATTGCCCAACCTGTTCTACCATTCATGATAATTCGCCAGAAACCGCGATGATTCAGCTTCAACCGAAAATGAAAGCTCAGGGCTCGGACTCTCGGGTTGAAAATAAAAAGCTCGGCTTAGATTCGTTAAAGCGCGACTTTAACGACCGTCACATTGGGTTGGTCAAGCATGTTTATTACAGCTTATCGTCGAACTTGATGCCAATGTTCTCGGCAGAGCTGCCCATTATGCACACTCATGAAGTAGAAAGTGGCTATGGGCGCAGCGAAACCCGCGAAAATGCCGAAATGGTCGCCATTTTAGAAACCCTAGAACGCCATGGTGGGCACTCACCAAAAGGCCAAAAAACAGTAGTGCGTGGCAGTTATCATCAATTGAAAGATAACGCGATTAATCCGCGTGATTTAATGCTTCACGACGCCGAGATTCAAGCGCTAGATGAACACGTACTTCAACCTTATTCTGATGACTTGGAGTTCAGTTGGGTATGGTGTTGTTCCTTGTTAAATGACAGACCGATTTTAATTCCTGAGCAGTCCATTTTTTACTATTTATTGAACACGCCAGAAACCAAGGTTAATCGTTTTATTTACGAAACCTCTAATGGTTGTGCTTTAGGTGGCGCATTGGAAGAAGCAATTTTTTACGGCTTGCTAGAGCTGGTTGAAAGAGATGCCTATCTGACTACATGGTATGGCCAATTCACGCCGCGAGAAATTGACCTGCGTAGTCTCGATGATGATCGCATTCAAAGTTTGTTAGATAGAACCGATGCCAGAGGCCTAGACCTGCATGTATTTGACATGCGAGTGGGCATTGATGTGCCGATTGTTTGGTGCATGATCGTGGACCCCGCCGAAGATGCACCTGTAAAATCTTACTGTGCGGCTGGGGCGCATTTAGTCCCAGAAAATGCTATTTACAGTGGGCTAATTGAAGTAACTACCTCGATGGGTGTGTATCAAGAATCCATGCCGCCTTTACGAGATAAAGCGTTAGAAATGCTAGAAGACGATAGCAAAGTGGTAGAAATGCACGACCACGTGTTGCTGTACAGCGTGCCTGAATCGTACGAGCGTTTGCAGTTCTTATTTTCCGATGAGCCTAAAGCCTCTTTAAAAGAAGTATATAGTCATCACTACGGTAAGGCGAACCGAAACATCACCGAAGACTTACATGAGTTGATGGATAAAGTAAAAGATTATGCTGACGATGTGATTGTCGCGGATCTTACTTTTGAAGAACTGAATGAACATCAACTTTACTGTGTGAAAGTGATTGCGCCGGGGTTAATGCCGGTGACGTTCGGACACCAATATCGTCGAATTTCATTAGAGCGCATTAACAAGTATGCACTAGCGTCCGGGAAAAAGCCGTTTGATAGCGTCGCTGATTTGAACCCCTTCCCGCATAACTTCCCATAAGGTGACAACGATGAATATCACGTTACAAGATGCTTGGGGACTGGCTAGCGATCGTCGTTTCGACAACTTAGAAATGCCTATTTTAGACGACCCAGTTAACTATGGTGCAAAGGCCGACGCAGGGGTACATGAAGGTGCGTTTTTGGCGTTAACCACGGATTTCCCTCGCCAAGCTGGGCGCTTTTCTGACTTTTTGGCTGGCCAAAACTCAAAGCTTGCGGCATTGCCATTTGAGCAGCGTTTAAGTGGGGTGTTACGCTATTTAGCTTCGCCGATGCGCTTTGAACCTTTGAATATGCCCGACGTGCATTTTCCTGTGAGCTCGTTTGGTGGTTTGTCATCTTGTGGTATTAAGTTTATCCGTCGTCACCCAACGAAAGCGGGATTTGCTCAAGTTTTTCACTTTCACGGCAACTACCACGCACTAGAAAAACAAATCGATGAACTTGAATGGGATGGCGAGATTGCGCAAAACCAATGGTTAGTGACAATTGTTGGGCAATACTGGGCAGTGGGCCGTAAGTATGGCGACTTTGCCCCGTTTGGCGTGGTATTAGATTCCGGCATCGTGCTGGCTCAGTTACAGTATTTATTCCGCTTGTTCGGGTTCTCGTTTCAAACAGGGTTTAATACGTTAAACCGTTTAAACGATAAGCTTGTGCCCGAAGGCAGCTTTCAGCAAGTGTTGGCAGCGGTAACGTTAGATGTGCCCGAATCTGCTAATGCGTTATTAGATAACGGTGAGTGGGAAGCGCTAGAAATTGCGACCTACCAAGAGCCTCAAGGGTTAATGCAACGTTTTGGCTTGTTGCAAGATATCGTAAGTCTGCTGGCGTGTGAGTTTGAACAAGCGTGGCCCGCACCCTTGTCCCTTAATGTTGATAAAAGCCTGCATGAAACCTTGCCTGAACGAGACATGCTGGATGTGATTTACAATCGCACGGCATCCAATGACCGATTAGGTTTTTCGCAAGTGAATAAAATGCTTGATGGTGAATTTCTAAAGCAATTTATGCAAGTTCTACAACAGCTGAAAACCTGTCGAGATCGCCTTCCTCTAGAAGACAGCTTAATGATTAACGTGGCGTGGATTAACACTTCTGGCCCGGCGATGGGCCTGTACGATGAAGTCGGCGAGCCCGTTTGCATAGCGCAAGACAGCAAGCGTTTTCAACACATCATTCAGGATTGTTTATACAGCGATAATCAAAAATACAACCTTTCAAGTATGACGCTTGAACTATTTATTTCGGTGGATACCGACAAAGTGTCGAAGTCTGCCGGAAACAGTGCGTTACGCGCGACCCATATAGCGGCAGGTGCTGTGGCTCACGATGTGTGTTTAGCGGCTTCGTTATTTGATGCTTTTGCGCGTCCTGCTCGAATGTTCCGAGACACTAAATTACAGCAACGATTTGGGCTAGATGGTCAGTTACTCATCCAAGTGCTTGTGGGCTTTAACCGATACAACAACTTTGCTTTGACAATACTATGACAACATATACAGAACGCCAGTGGTCTGCATTTCATATTTTCATGCATGACGCCAACAAGCAAGACCCTTTTCTTCAAGAGTGGTTAATCGTTAAGGCCAAAGCATTAGTGGCAGAAAAGGCCGCAGAAAGTTGGTTCTTTTTGCGTTACTGGGATGGCGGTCCTCATCTTCGTATTCGTTTTTTGAATTTAAAAAATGAAGCAGAGGTGCTGACCCAAATTCAAGAAGGGGTGAAAGCCTATCAGGCGGAAGCTTCTTTGTCGGCACAAGAATATTACGCAGGCCATAGTTTTGATGGTGAGCCTGTTGAGATAGACAGGCTCGATTGGTATAACGACGGTGACGTTGTGATTTACCCTTATGAGCCAGAGTATGCACGCTATGGCGGCCATGAAGCGATTGTGGTTAATGAAGAGCTGTTTTATGCCTCTAGCCAAATCGCCAGTGCCATTATTAATGCAACGACAGGAAAATTCGAACAACGTTTACAGCTGAGTTTGAAGTTCATGATATGCAGTATCTTCTCGGTTGCACCTAACGATGAAGCTTTGCAAATGTTTGCGATGCATTACGCGGAGTTTTGGCGAGGGCATGCGCAAGGCGTTGATGCAACCACATCAGAACAAGCATGTAGTCAGCTAAAACAAAGCATCGCTGTGTTTAAACAAGAAACCGTCAGCGGTACTGCAACGGGGGCCATTGCAATGTGGATAGCCCTGTTAAAACAAAGTGTTGGGCATTTTCGTAAGATTTACCTTGATGGTAATTTGATTTCTCCCGCAGATGGAGCGAAAGTAGAGACTGAAGACCAATTTCAAATGACCTTGATGAGCATGCTCGGTTCCCAAATTCACATGTTGAATAATCGTTTAGGGGTTTCGACAGCGTACGAATTTGTATTGGCTTCTCGTATTCGTGATGCACTGACGATGTCAGGGGAGTAATAAGAAATCCTATGTTCAGTGAACTAATTTTAGCTTGGGCAAACATTAGACGACACAGTTTACGGACGGTGTTGTTGCTCTTTACTATTTGTACGGGGTTCCTGATTTTTGGGGTACTGGGCACATTGAATTTTTCCATGCTAGGAGGCAGCGATGCCTTTGCACAAAGCCGATTAATGACCATTAGCCAAGGTGGCTTAACCAATCCTTTGCCCTTGTCGTATAAACAGCGCATAGCCAGTATTCAAGGGGTGCAATCCGTAGGGCACGCCACTTGGTTTGGGTTGCACTACCAAGATACCGATCAAGATATCATGTCCTTTGCCGCGGATGCAGACACATGGATTTTGCAACATCCCGAAATGGAAATCAGCGATCAAGCCATTCGTGACTTTTTGGGTACAAAAAATGGGTTGTTAGTGAATTACCACATTGCCAAGCGTTTCGGTTGGAATGTAGGTAATGTCGTGCCGCTTAAAAGTATTCTTTTTCAACCAGAAAGCGGTGAAGGTTTTTGGTCTTTTAAAGTCAGCGGCTTTTTTACAACTAGCGATGCTTCGGGCGGTCGAAAGTATGTTGTTGCTCACTACGACTTTTTAAACGACAGCCGTGTTATTTGGGAAAACACCGTGGGCTCTTACATTATTGTGCCAGAGCCTAGCGCTGAGCCGAACGAATTGGCAACTCGCATTGATGACCACTTTTTACGCTCATCGCACAACACCTTTACCGCCACCGATAAAGCATTTCATGATGACTTCTTTAAACAGTTTGGCGATGTGTTCTTTATCATCAAAAGCGTGGTGCTGATTTCGTTTCTTTCCATCGTCATTGTTGTCGCTAGTACCATTGCGTTAACGGTTAGACAACGTACCCGTGACATTGGTGTTTTAAAAGTGATTGGTTATTCCAACGCGAAGATCTTCCGCTTTATTTATTTTGAAACCTTTATTTTAGTGGCGCTGGGCAGTGTGATTGGCCTTGCAGGTGCCTGTGTGGTGAATAAAGTGATGATTTATTACTGGCCCATTATTCCCGATATTAATTTGCCCGGTTTTGTGATGTTGCAAGCCCTGAGCATTGCAGCAGGACTGGTTGTGATTGCGGGCCTTATCCCTAGCATTTTGGCCCTAGGCATGAAACCTGCGGAGGCCTTTAAAATCCATGAATAAATTTCAGCTTTATGCTTATTTCTTCTCCGTATCGACGCGTTTCATTTTGCGTCAAAAGTGGATGTCATTAACGTCGATTCTTTCTATTACCTTAGTTATGGTGGTCCTCATTGGTTTTTTATCCATGGCGAAAGGGTTTGAGCACGCGCTATCTAGCTCGGGGGCTAAAAATGTCGCCATTGGCTTGAGTTCCGATGCAGAAACCGAGATCACAAGTAGCTTGCCTCAAGAAGAGGTCGATATATTGCAGGGTATCGTGAACCAAACATACGGCCTAAAAGCCGCCATTTCACCAGAGTTGGTGATTGTTGTGTCGGGTGATTTAAAAGAAGACAGTTCCAAAATAAATATCAATTTACGGGGTTTAACCACGCAAGGTACAGAGCTACACGAAGGCTTTAAGCTGGTGGAAGGGCGAATGTTCACTCCGGGCACTGCTGAGTTGATTGTCGGGGAGAACTTATCTCGCCGTGTTGCAGGTTTGGAAATGGGAGATACCGTGCGTTTAGGCGGCGTAAACTGGCGTGTAGTAGGCATTTTTAAGCTGCAAGGGAATTTGTTTGAGTCTGAGGCGTGGGCCAGTGTTAAAACCGTACAAAGTGATTTTGAACGTCAAAACATGTACCAGTCGGTGCGCATTCCCATTTTGAATGAAGATTCAATTTTTGATTTAAGTTTAAAAATTGGTGAAGAACGCCGCTTGGACATCATTCTACAAACTGAAAAAGCTCACTTTGAGCAGCAATCCAGCAGTACTACGGGGCTGATTACGTATATTGGTTGGCCCCTTGCCATTATTTTATCCATTGGTGCATTTAGTGGCACATTCAACAGTTTAAAAATGGCCGTTGATGCGCGCCAGCATGAGCTGCGTATTTTAGGGTTGCTGGGTTTTAGACGCTCCATCGCGTTTACTATGATGATGTACGAAGCTCTCGTGTTTTCAATACTGGGCGCGCTACTGGGTATTGGCGTTTCGTTTTTCCTTTTTGATGGATTACTAACGTCTACCTTTGGTAGCAGTTTTAATACGGTTTCGTTTGCGCTTCGTGTGGATATTGCTACATCGGTACAAGCCTTTGGGTTGGCACTACTGGTTGGGCTGTTATCTGGGCTGATTCCTGCGTATTCTAGTACATGTGTCAGCATTGGCAAAAAATAGAAGGCACATAAATTATGAGTGAAAAAATACAAGCATTGAATGAACTGCGTATAGACAGTGCAAGCCGTAACTCTGGTGCCAAAGAAGCCCGAAAAAGTTGGTATATTTTGGGGATTGTTGCGATATCGGTTGCCAGCTATTTTGGTTATCAAGCGTATTCTCCCAGCGAGGATAACTCTCAAGCACAGTTAGCAAAAATTGCGAAGCAAGTAGAGCGAGCCACAGGTAAAGAGCAAAACTCTGGGAATAGCGCGGGACACAACCAATCGGCATCGGACAATGCTATTCCCGCTACGCCAGCTAGTCATTTTGAAAACAGCATTTTAGAAGTCTCTGGGCATATCGCGGCGCAGCGTATTGCCACGGTTTCTGCAAAAACCATTGGTTTGATTGAAGAAGTGTATGTTGAAGAGGGTATTTATGTTGAAAAGGGCCAAAACTTAGCGCGTTTAGATACGCGATTAGCAGAATTGAATTTAAAACTTGTGAAAAGTCGCCATGCCTTGTACCTAGCTGATATTAAGAAGGCTGAAGCGGAAGTAAAGGGTGCTAAACGTAAGCTTGCTCGTCAACAATCCTTGATAGAAACGAACTTTTCAAGTCAGTCGGATATTGATAAATTGGACATTAATCTTGAAGTATTAAAAGCAAATTTAGAAACTGCCAAAACTAATTTGTTGCTAAACAAAATTGAAGTCGAGCAACTTAATAAGTTGTTGGATGATCATATTATCCGTGCGCCATTCTCTGGCGTGGTAACAGCGAAAAATGCCCAGCCGGGCGAAATTATCTCGCCAAGCTCTGCGGGGGGGGGGTATACACGAACCGGGATTTGTACTATTGTCGATATGTCCTCATTGGAAATTGAAGTGGATGTGAACGAATCCTTCTTAAATAAGATTTACCAAGGCCAGCGGATTAAAGCGGAACTTTATGCTTATGAAAACTGGGCCTTTAATGGGCGTGTGAAAAACATTGTACCGACGGTTGATCGTTCCAAAGCCACGGTGCGGGTGCGAATAGAAATTGAAGATAAATCTGATCGTATATTGCCTAATATGGCGGTGAGAGTGAGCTTTATCGATGATACCACTGGTACATAAGTGGGGATGCAATAAACATGATAAAACTAGAACACGTCCGAAAAAGTTATTTTCGTAAGAACGCTGAAGTCCGTGTTTTTGATGATTTGAACTTTGAAGTGAATAAAGGCGACTTTTACGCGGTAATGGGGCCATCTGGCACGGGGAAAAGTACATTCCTTAACATCGTCGGTGGTGTTGATAGTGTCGATGGCGGTGAGTATTGGTTTGATGGCCAACGTATCGATAACTTTAGCGAAAGCCAGTTGTCTGATTGGCGCTCACAAAACGTGGCGTTCATTTTTCAAAGCTTTAATTTGCTTAAAATCTTAAACGCCGCCGAGAATGTCGAGTTGCCACTCTTGTTAACGAGCCTTTCAGCGTCAGATCGCAAGCGCCGCGTGATGAAAGCGTTGGAGCTGGTGGGGTTACAAGAACGGGCTGAACACTTGCCGGATGAGCTTTCGGGTGGGCAGCAGCAACGTGTGGCCATTGCCCGTGCGATCGTGTCTGATACCCCGCTTATTTTATGTGATGAGCCAACCGGAAACATTGACGCGGAAGCGACAAAAGAGATTCTGGATATTTTGCGACTGCTTAATCAAGAATTTAATAAAACCATCGTAATGGTAACGCACGACATGCAAGCCGCAGAATATGCCAACAAGTTATTTTCTTTAGAAAAAGGTAACTTTGAAGAGCAATTAATGAAGCAGGCTTAATACACAAGCTAGTCACTGGAAATACGCTGCAACCGAGGTAATAAAAATGGTAAAAAGTCGAGTTATTGCAATAGTACTGGGGTCTGTAGCGGCCTTAACGTTGATAGGGTGTGGTGAGAATGCCAGCGAGGAAACCCAGTACACTGGGCAGCACGATCTTAAAATTGTGGCAACGGGCATCCGGTCTTCGGGGGGCTACGTGCGTGGTGTGTTGTGCTCCGAAGGAGAAGGCTACCCAAATCAATGTGCGATAACCCAAGATGTTGAGGCCAAAGAGGGACAGGTGGTTTGGGAGTTTAAATCGGTGCCTGCCGGAAAATATGCGTTTGCTGCGTATCATGATGAAAATAATGACAAAAAAATCAACTTTGTGGATGGTAGAATGCCCTCAGAAGGGTTAATGTTTAGCAATAATGTGATGGGGCGCTCTGGTCCTCCGAACTTTAATCAAAGCGCGTTTAAGCTGACAAAAAGCACCAAAATGGTGGTTCAAGCTAAGTATTTAAATCAAAATAGTGGGTAGTTATGAAGAATTTGGAACAGCTTAGAGCGGAATTCGAACAAACCAGTCAACGCGCTGTTTCCTTTCCCATTGCCGGCGCCATAGTTTGGTGTGTTATTGGCATTGTAAGCTTGTTTCTGTCTACCTATCAGGCATTACTTTTTATGCTCTTTGCCAGCGGAGCCATTTTTCCGCTGGCGCTTCTCGTGGCTAAATTTCGCAAAGAAGATGTTATGTCTTCCGAGAACCCTTTATCGAAATTGCTCGCTTTTGGCGTGCTGCTGGTGAACTTATTGTGGGCGGTACATGTGCCGCTGATGATGAAAGCACCACAGTTTGTGCCGTTAAGTGTGGGCATTGGGCTTGGGCTGCATTGGATTATTTACTCTTGGATTGTTCAACACCCGGTTGGTATAATTCATTCTATTTCTAGAACTGTTTTGTGTTTTTTTGCGTGGTTCTTGCTACCCTCAGAACAGCTATTAACAGGTATTGCGGTCATTATCGTTGTTTGTTATATGATAAGTATTAATACGATGCTAACACGTGAAGTTACGTTGCCGTAAAGAAAAAATAAAATTGCTGGTACATATATTGAGGTCACAAGTCTCAATTCGGTTAAGGCCGTGGTTGATAATCAGAAAGTAGGTGTAAGTCAACAAGCCGTAAGAAGTCGTTTAATAAACTAATCCATATGTGCCATATTGGTGCCTTTACCCGACTCACCATCGTCACAACAATATAGCACAGCGTAACACTCAGCTCGACATGGTTTGCCCACTCAACTCATACCTATATCGCCAAACAATGTTTCCTGACGATAAAGCGATAAGCCAAACTGGTATTTACATATGATTATTTGGCTCAGCAAGCTGGATGTTGCGATCCTTTTCGGAATCGCTGTTGCGGGCATAAGGGCGGTTTTTACTAGGCTTTCAATACCTTTACGCTTATAGTGGCGGCACGTATATTTAGGGCGAACGGTTATGATTACTTTGATATGCGCTGACACAAACTCGGTCAGCTTCACTGCTGTTGTCACCTATTTTATGTAGTGGGCTGTGACAGTCATAACAGTTTTTATTACCTTCATCAATTTAAACAATCATCTCAACTCGTGGTAACTGTGCTGGCAGTGGTCAGCGTTTCGGTTTGGCATTTTCTGATTTATTGACGTACTATTTGGCAAGTTTCGCGTTATAAGCTTGTAGCAACTCATGAATTTTCGCGTCTTTTTCATCCGAAAGTTGTTGTAACTAAATAAAAATGCGCTTGAGTTGTTCTGGGTCGCCAGAAAGAGAGTGTGTATCTTTAACAAAATTCTATGCATCTTTCTCGTTTGCAGGGCAAATAAAAACGGATGTGTGGCAATGATCGTTTACGTTAATTAGATCATAATTCGGTACTGTAACTCTTTATGGCCAAGCACATCATATCCCGATAACAAGCAACCCAGTTGCTCAAGAGTGAGCTAAAATTCTTGCTGAGTGGCTTTATTGGTCATTTGAACTTTTGCTTTTCGAGTTGCTTATACCTCAAAGCAAGCCCCGTTTTATCTCAGTACACTAATTTAAGTTTATCTTTCGCTTTGTTGGAAAACAAAAATAGCGCGCCAGTGGAGGTATCACGTTCAAGCTCGCGTAACAATTGGCAGAGGTAAGTTGCAGGCGTTGTTGATGATAAGCTGATTTTTACTTTGACAACAGTGAGAGTTATCAGCTGTACCGGCTTGATAACGCCAGGTTGTTTAGTGATTTTGGCGCGAACAAAATTGCCAGATAATGTCTTTAGTTTGTTTTTTGCGGCATAAAATGTAGTTTTTGATAAAGTATTCTGCTGACAATACTCAGTGATAGTTGAACCACTCGATTGTTGCTCTTCTATAATATTACGCGACTGCTCAAGGCTACGTGTTTTTATCTTGCCTATCTCTTAATTGAATTGAAATTCGGAAATAGCTTAATCGTTTTGACGAGTTACTTACAGGTGGATTTGGCTAGACGCTTACAACTAAATTTGCCTAGCTATACTCATATAATAAACCGTTCACAGGGAGCTGACGTATTTAAAGGCAACTATAAAGTATGGGTTATATCAATTGATTTGCATGCTGTTTATTTAGTTTTAAGGAAGGCGATTGGATAGAACAACCACACGCAGGCATATCAATAAAAACTTATGTAATAGTGGAACTTTTAATATTACCGAGCAACAAAAATAGTAAGCAACCCAGTGCTTCATTTTCTGAAAATAGTAAAGACTATCAACAAATAACGGTTCCAATTGAGCATTCTAGTGATTTAAAATCAGCGGTATTGTGGCAACGCGCAGATGGTAGTCAGCGGGTGGAAATGTACAAAGGTATGTGCTACAAGCTTGATTTTAATGGTGTTATGGGTAAAGTAGGCTTGACAACGGGATCGCCAAGGCCATGCAAAGATAACGATCGTATTTTATATAATAAAATAATGGATAAGTGGAACGCTAAAAAGCCCATTAAGTAGTGTGTTTAAACTTTATTTAGAGGCTTAATTAATAAATGCTTTTTAGAAAAAGCGGCAACGACAACAGATAGCAAAATACAAAGCGTGGAGCCTACAATTAAAAAGCGGTTTTCAATCCGGCTAACTTGCCTCTCACCTAAAATTTGGTAAATAACATCACCTTCAATATATCGCTCGCCTTGGTAGTGCTGACTGACGTTGAACGCTACAAAATCGCCTAATTTGGCCTGATAAGTAAAGTAAGTCTCTGGGTAGAAAATTTCATAGGTTGCGCATAACCACATTACGAGACCAGTAATGAGCATAATTAAACTTACAAACAGCCTTTTTATAATCTGTGTGCTTTGTAATTTTTTTGATGGTAAATACTTATCTAAACACGTTTTGCCATAGCAAAGTTCGAGCTTTTCAATTACCTCAGCGGACGGAATAAATTGTCCATTTTCAAGCTTAGATAAGTAAGATTGTTGAATACCAATCTCGCGTGCAGCAAATGCTTGCGTCCATTTTTTATTTGCTCTTAATTGCTTTAGTTCAATTCCTAGCGACAAGTTTCTTCCTTACCTTGTTTAATGCTCATCTATTTATTATCGCTAAAAATGGTGTGTTTAAATAGCCCAATAAGCAATATTCATTACTATGAATTAAAAGAATATTATGAATATTAATAAGTTAAGTTTTAATAGGTGATAAATTGGTTATCCTAGGCAGACTAAATAATAAAGGAGTATAACGAATGAAAATGTACTTTTATAAAGCGGTAATTGGGATTACTTTTGGGTTCTTATCCTCAGCGTGTATTGCAGAGCCAGTATTTGCGATTAAAGCCACTATTTACAAGCTAGAGAGTAAAATAACAATAGATAGCAAAATAGATGAAACATTAAAAAATTTACAACCGATTCACCAACCTCAGTTGTTAGCTAACTTAAATAAAAGCGCATTAATAGAAATAGGCGACGGTGAACAGCTAACAGCACTTGAGGTAAAAACAAATGAACAAGGAAGTTTTTATAATGCGAGCATGAAGCTCAAAGAAAAAGTAGATAGCGATTGGCAGTCTATTACGTCTTTCATGCCTAATATTCCCAATGGGCAAACTGTATATTTTAGCCGCACATTTACAGACAGCGTATGGGTGATTAAATTAACGGGAAAGCGCTATGAGTCTATTGCACTTGGTCAGGCGAGTTTTAAATAGCCTCAGCCTTGGCTGAGGCTATATTTTCTACCAAATCATTTCTACAAATTCAGGGTAGTCGATAAACGGATTACGGTTACCTTGAAATTCAAATGCTGCTTGGTTTCGATCTATTTCCATTTGGCTAACAGGGTCTGCGTTATGCCAGTTGATTAACATAGCAACAACCCAGCTTTCAAATACCTGCGAACTGGTGCCGTTAAGAACCGCATTACTTGCAGTGGTATTATTTTGCCACGTCCCAATCACATTTTCATAGCGTGTAGCCATGTAAAAATAGGCACGGGCAAAGTCACCTTTAAACTCATCAATGGGTTCAAACACTGTGCCCGTGTAATTAATGGCACTACTTGCAGAGCCTAACTTACTGCCATTAGTTGATGTAAACGTGGCGCTTGCCACTTCACCAAACGGAAAGTTGCTGCGTTTAGAGTTTACATAGCCATCGGTTGCATAAATATGATGAACATCTGAGTTCATAGGCTCATTAGTACCGCCAAACCAACTTTTAGGGAACGAATGCTCGCGGTTGTAACAACCACCTTCGCCACTGTAATTGCCACATTGATCGCTAACGGCTGTGTATGTGTAGCTATCGTTGCCATTTGGCTTTTCACTGTACATATCTAAAATACTATTATCGTTTTCAAAGTATGTATCGCGAGCCGATGAATCATAAAAGTTCCATATTGCAGAGTACCCCTGCGAACTATGATTATTAATGATGTTATAAAGCTCAGTTTTTAATGCGTAACCGGTTAGGCCTTGTGTTGTAACATAATAACCTGTTGGTGTTGTGGGGGTACCACCAGAGCCACCGCCAAGCGAAAATGAAGTACTTTCAGCGTTGCTGAAGCTTGCGCCACTTGCCAGGGTTGAACCACCACTAGTGAGTGCATAATTACCACTACCAAAACTACAACAGATACCATCACCGTAGCTGTCGTTAATAGTAAAGGTATAGGCGCCATCAGCTAAACACAGTGCTTCGTTATATTGTGTATTAGACGCATAGCCACTACCGCTTGCAACTGTATTACCTTGGTTATTATTAATAGCCCAGCTTGTTTCGCTACCATAATTATCTGTCGTCAAACTAAAAGAGAGGCTATTGCCCGAGCAACTCCCAGAGCTACTGTCGTTACTTGTAGGTAAAAAGTTATCTACATAGACAAGTTCATTGCCATCAAAGCCACTGACATCATAAAAGCGTAGGCCAACATTAATAGTTTTATTGCTACTTGCTGTATAGCTATGGCTAATTGTTTGCCATTGATTAGTTTGCGTATTATTGGAGTAGCCTTGGTAACCATCTACGAATAAACGGGCTTTAATTTTTCCTTCTGTGTGGTAAACATCAGTTGAAAACGCATAGGTTTTTCCTGCTTCTACCGTTATTTGTTGTAATAAATCGGTGTTAGCCTGAGAGCCTGTGGTTACATTAACTGCTGCTGCACTATTACCTGTTTTAACAATACTTGTTGAGCGCGATAGGCTAATACCGCCATCTATTGT
>Ga0207907_100263_pt1 | contig 20319 bp, 21 predicted proteins | sample LinPmetageLP52_FD_184062 | JGI IMG/M metagenome (GOLD analysis project Ga0207907, IMG submission 184062) | Marine viral communities from the Subarctic Pacific Ocean - LP-52 (SPAdes) | ecosystem: Environmental > Aquatic > Marine > Oceanic | place: Pacific Ocean | collected 2011-08-26
CAACGACGACATGGAAATCACGCAAGACACCCACAAATGGTATGTTGACCTCCGGGGCAGGACCGAAGATCCCGAAAACCTGCCGACCTTCCATGTCGTTCTTTCAAGCGTTCCCGCACGGATGAGTAAAACCGAACAGCAACTTGAGCTGGAAGCGGTTCAATCCTTCCCGGTCGTCCAGAACTACTTCATGGAGCGCAAACAGCATAAAGACGCCGCCAGCCTCGGATTTCTCCATTATCTCGCGGAGGCACGACGCAACGATCCGAACCCTCTGCTGCGCACCCACGCAAAGCACTATGAAGAGGCTCTGGACGAAGCACTGGCGATCCTTCAGGACATTGGAGGGATCGCATAATGGCCCGAAAGCAACGTCCGAACATCAAGGGCTTCAACCCTGAATACACCACCAATTTCGGAACCACTCGCGAAAGCGCCGGAACCTTCGCAGCGGAAATCCCGAAACCCTCCGCTCCCGTGGAACCGGCCGCTGAACAAACGCCAGCACATGCGAAGCCTGATCCTGAAACCGACACTCCCTCTGCAAACAAGCCCAAAGCTGATAAGCCCGCTCGCCCGCGCGTGGAGAAAGATCGAGAACCGCAGGCCCCCAAAGCACCAAAACCCGCCGCCGAGAAACGGGAAACGCGCCTCGACGCTGCTGTGAAGGTCGATCAGGGCAAGAAGCTCGATGCTCTGGAAGGGCAGGGGATCGCCGCCCGCGATGTGATCGTGCTTGCCGGACGCCGGGCAACGGCCAGGTTCGAGCTGAAGGCTAAATATATTGAAAAGCCCGAGGCAGATCGCCTTCCGATGCGTGAAGGCTACCACACAACGAAACGGCTCCCCGCGAACATCCTGGACGATCTGCGCGAAAAGCATGATCCGCTTCGTCTCCAATCCGACAGCGCGATGGTGCGGGGCCAGTTCGAACCCGTGTTCTGGACCTGCCTTGATGAAGTCATCGAAGAGCTTCGCCAGAAGAAGGATTAGAAGACGCGGCAAGCCGCGTCACGTTGTTGCATAGAAGGGGGAAGGAGTTTCGGCTTCCTTCCCCCTGAAGCAAAATAGACAGGGCCGTGTCCTCGGCTGCGCCTGCGGGCCGCACCACCCCTGTCGATTTTGCTTCACCCCCATCCTCTCACGCTCGCCGCTCGGCAGGGGTAAGCGGGCGCTTACCCTCCCTTCAATGATGAAAAAGGCGCGGGAACGGGGCGCTCCGTGGATCAAAAAAACGGAGTGAAAACCATGCCGAGGCAAAAAAGACTGGAAGCGAAAGCAATCAAGCGCATCCTCGATGCCAGGACGCGCGAGATCGTCGGATGGCTCTACGAGTGGAACACCGGCGAGATACTTCCGCGCTGGAAGGACGGGCGTAGGGAAAATGTCATCTATGAGTAAGACACCATTGTTTTCGTTGTCGGCCGAGGAAGACGGGCGAAGCCTTGGCACGGTCTACTCGACCAGCTCGAAGACCCTGCGCGTCTTTGGCGCGGCGTATATGCGCGATCCGAAGACGCGCGGGGAAATCACCTTGAAGAACCCCGAGGGGCGCGCGGTTGCCTCTTTCGACGTTTGGCAAGACAGATGGTCGGAAACCGCCGAAACCTTTGAATAATCTTCCCTTTTTGTTCCCAAAATGCTAGGCTGTCTCCCAAAAGGAGGCAGCCTATGCAGTTTCATAAAGCATTGATTTGCAGCGTAATTATTCTGACGGCATCGCCCGCTGTGGCAAGTGCCTGGGAACATGAGCATGAGCGCGGGGTCGATCTCTACCGCACGGAAAATGCAGGCGTGGTCGTCTCGCTGGTTTGTGATCCGAATACGGTCTACGGGACCACGGAAAGCGCCGTCCTGATCGAAGCCGGCGACAACCCCGACCTGTCGGCCGAGGTGGGCTTCAGCTTTCCCGATGGCAACAGGATCGGCGCGGCAATGGTGCATGGGCGCTACGGAAAAGCGACGGCCAACCCCGTGGAATGGGAAACTCTGATCGCCGGATTCCGTGAACATCAGACAGTCACGATTACGATTGGCGACAGCTCGACCGAGGTTGAGCTTGGCGATCCCATGCCCTTCACCTGCCTCTGACCTTGCGCCTGCGAAAGCAGGCTCGGCGCGAAGCGCCGGGCGGGGCCGGGGCCGCGCGCAAGCGTGGCCCCGGCCCCGTCAAACATAGCACCAGGGCAAAGAAAACCCCCGCCGGGGGGCGGGGGCTGACAGGTTCAAAGCTCGATGCCGGGGCGCAAGTTGCCGTCTTGGTCCAGCCATTGCCGCGCCTCGGCGCAAGCGTAACAGATGCAAGAGCCCTCGCCCTCGATCGTCACCGGCGCGAAATAGACCGGCGGGTTTATCCTGCCGCATTTGCGGCAGGACAGGCGGGGCAGGGTGTGGGGGCCGCTCATGCGGCCACCTGCTTTTCGCCCTCGGCAACGCGGGCCTTTTCGTTGATGTAGTCCACGGCCTTCTGTGCCTCGGCGGCAGCCTTGAAAATCATTTCCTTGTCGGATTTCAGGGCCTCAAGCCATCCCTCGACATATGCCGCGCTCTGGTCAAACTGCGGCTCGACGCCAAGCTGAACGGCAAGGAAACATGCGCCGATCTCGGCCACCAGCTCGTCAAATGCGTATTCCTTACGGTTCGCATGGGCCTTCTGAGTGGCAAGGCGCTTTTCGCCGCAAGCCCAATGCGTCAGCTCGTGGGCGAGTGTCCCATAGTATCCGGCGGCGCTGTAGAACGTCGCAATCGGAGGCATATGGATGTGGTCTTTCGTCGGGTGGAAGTAGGCGCGCGGTTCCTCCGTGGTGATGATTTCCGCCCCGCTGCGGGCAAAGAAAGCGTCAAGCTCGGCGTCGGCCTCGGTGCCAAGATCGCGGGGCGGTTCCGGGCGGATGTAATAGGCTTCCGGCAAGCCCTCGATCTGGTCGGCATTGAAAACATTGTTGGTCTTGGCAAACCGGATGCGGCGTTTTCCGTCCTCGCCCTCTACCGCGTTCTCGTCCTCGCGCTCAATCGAGCCATAGAAAACAGATTTCGTCGCCTTCTCGCCCTTCTTCACACAACCGCCAAGCTCAAGGGCCTGTTTGAAGGTCATCCAGCGCGCGGAATTGTAGCCGCGAACATGCGCCGTCGCCCAAAGCATCAGAATGTTGATGCCTTGATAGGAATCGCCATTGTGCCGCAAGGGAAAGCTCGCGCCGCTCATGTCGCCCGTCCACGGCTTGCGCCACGGCGGGGTGCCCGCCTCGATCTGCGCAATGATCGTGTCGGTGACGTGCTGCTTGATGTCAAAACGCTCTTTAGCCATGACTGGCCTCCTTGTGGTGATGCCCTATCCGGTCTGGTGCCGAAAATTGGGGCGGGGTTTCTGGCGAGGACCGCTGCAAGCGGCCCTCTCCTGAAAGCCTGCCTCCCGGCGAGGGCAGGAGGGGGGCCCGCGCAAGCTCCATGACAAGGAAGGGGGGGAGGGGGATCACCCGGCCACGCAGCTCGGCCCCCGGCCGAGACCGTGGTTGGGGACACCCCCCCTGACGCCGCTCATGGGGCTTGCGTGGGGGAACCGGCGGTTCCCGATACGGACAGGGCGCGCTCGCGCGGCCTGGCCCAAGGATGCAGGGGGCGTTCGGCTTGCCCGAATCCCCCCTGCCAGTGTGATCGCCGCGCTCGCGCGGGGATCTCCGAACCTCTTCCGCCAGAGCTTTCCAGCCCGCCCCGGCCAGGGGGACGGGGCAGGGGCCTTGCAGGCGACGAGCTGGACGCGCCTTCCACACAGCGAAGGGAAGTGAGGCGACCTGTGGTAAGGTCTGGCGCTGCGAAAGCGACCGTTACCCGGATGGGCCGAGACAGGCCCCCTGACAGGACCATGCGCCGCGCTGCCCGGTGGCTCGGGACGAGACGGCGGGCGGCGCTACCCTTGGCGCAGGGACGGGCAGGGGGAAAGGCTCGGGGCGCAGGCCGTTTGCCGGCCGAAGCCTAGGGCGCGGTCCTGGGCGGGCGTGTCCTCGAGCAACCGCACGAGGTCACGAACGACCGGGATTCGCCATGAAACTACCCCTTCTCGAAGAACCCCGGATGATCTTGGTGCACCCCATAGCTAACGACCCTCTGACCAAACCGACGATTGATCCGGTCGATGGTTGCCGCCAGTTTTTCCCGCTTGTTCGGCTCACCCGGCGCCAGCGGTAGAAACAGCTCGCCCGGCCGTTCGGAAAGCGGGATCACATCGCCCAGGTGAACGCCGATCGACAGCACATAGCCGTGACGCTCGTGGTGAAACTGCGCCCATTCGGCTTCGAACAGCTTCAGGAAAATCGCGGAATCCTGACTCGGCGTCAGGGTTTTCGCGCGGGACCAGCCGCGGCCTTCAGGAAGACGGATCATGAGGGAAAACCGCCGGGCACAAAACCCGTCACGGCGCATCCGCTCGACGGCTTTTTCGGTCAACCAACGCCCAACCAGGCGCGCGGCATCGGGCCGACGATACTGTGGAGCGAGAACCTTCGAGTTGCCGTAGCCGTTTCGCTGCGTGGGCAAGAGCGGAATATCCATGCCCTGCAAGGCTCGAACGAAACGCTCACCTTCGACGGAGCGCCATATCTGCCGGGCGTGGCGAGGATCGAGCGCATAGAGTTCCGCGACGCCCCAAACGGCTGCACGCTGCAACCGGGCTTTGATGCCGTGCGAAATCCCCGGCAGATCGTCAAGCGACAGATGCGCGATGCGGTCGGGCATGTTTTCCGGGGCAAGCCATTGCAGGCCATCCGGCTTTTCGAGCTTGCCCGCGATCTTCGCAAGCAAGTGGTTCGGCCCGATGCCCACGGAACAGCGCAGCTCCGATCCGACCTGTTCGCGGATAGCGGCCTTCAGCCGGCGGCCGAGATCAAGCGCGGCCGACAGCTCCGCTGTCTGGCCGCCGAGGGCGACCTGAAATTCATCGACGGAGCGGACGGCCTGAAGCTCTGCGATCTGGTCGATGACGCCGGCGATCTTCTGGTTCACGCGAACATAAAGGCGGTGGCGGCTCGGGCGGAAAATGATGCCTGGGCACAACCGGCGCGCGTCGTAGACGCGCGTTCCGGTTTTGACGCCGAAGGCTTTGGCCTCATAGGACGCCGCGACACAGGCCCCCGATTCGGCGCTGATAGCGGTAATGCCGACAGGCTTACCGCGCAGCGACGGATCGGCCTGCTGCTCAACGCTGGCAAAAAAGCTATTCATATCAATGTATAGAGACCGCATCGGGGTCATGCGTCACGATCCTGCTTGTCGAGAAATGCCCTTTGTTCTTATTTTGTTCTCATGGCGGAACGCAAGGATCAGCTTCGGAATGTGGCCTTCGGCGGCAACTGGTCAGAAGAAATTCTGATCGTGGGCGAGCTGCGCCAGGTGCTTGCCCTTGTCGAAACGGCTGCCGCCGATTGCGCGGACAAGGACGTGGAGACCGAAGAATTTCTGGCGGCCATGCTCTATGTGCGGCAGAACATAGAGAAAGGACCAATGCTGACAGGTGCCTTCTTCAAGGCGCTGCGGATCGAAAATCAAAGCCTGCGACGGGCGGAAGCCCTGCGCGTGGCGAAGATGATCCGGGGATGGGCCGGGCTGTAGGGACGCAGGATGTGCAATCTATATGCGAATATCGCGACGGCCGAGGCCATGCGCCGACTGTTCCAGGTCGCGCCGGGTCAGGATCGTATCGGCAACGCAGAACCGAGGCCGGCCATCTTTCCGAAGGGTCTGGCGCCGGTGGTGCGCCTCGATCCTGACGGAAAGCGCGAGATGATCGAAATGCGATGGGGTTTTCTGACGCCGCAGGTGTCGAAGAAAACCGGGAAGCCGATCAAGCCTGCCGCCTGGAACAATGCGCGCGACGACAAGCTGCGAAAAAGCGGCCTCTGGCGCGGCAGCTTTGAAGATCGGCGTTGCCTGGTCCCGGTCACGAGCTTCAACGAGACCAAGGGAAGGCAGCCGGCGACCGATTACTGGTTTGCGCTCACGGGCGACGATCCTGTTGGCCGACCGCTCTTCGCCTTCGCGGGACTCTGGCGGGCGGAAAATCCGGAGCTGATCGAAGATGAAGAGACGGAGCTTCGGCATACTGTGGTCACGACCGAGGCGAACGAGCTGATCCGGCCTATCCATGCGAAGGGGCGAATGCCGGTCATCCTCGAACCGGCAGATTATGACACCTGGTTGACGGGCGATCCGGATCAAGCGGCCACACTGATCCGGGCTTTCCCGGCCGAGCGGATGACGATCGTTTTGCAAGGCTTGGGAGAAAAAAGGGATCAAGGCGCCAGCTCGTTGGCAAGTTGGAGGGCTACCCGGATGGACCGAGACTGATGACCTGACCAGACCATGCGCATCACGGCCCAATGGATCGGGACGAGACAGCACCCGGAGCATCTGTAAAGAGGGGCGGGTAGGGGGGAGGCTAAGGCGCGTTCAGATAATCTTGTGAAAAGGCTAACAAAACAATAGTGTTCTGCCCGAAACGGGGGCCGAAGGACACCACCCACAGTCAGTTACCGGGTCAGCCTATGCCGCTGATTTCGCTACCTTTTGTGTTTGGTTTCTGTGTGTTACCTACATCAACGAAGCATAATAAAATATCGCGCCGACCGCAGAATTGGAAGCAACAATGGAATTTGACTTCGACGCAGAGCTTTCAAAACTGTCTCGCGAAGAGTTGGAGCGACTGCTTAGGAGCATGTCGACAACGGGTATTGCCTTAAGTTTTCACGGAAAACGAACGGCAATGCAAATTGCCAAGCGGGTTAAAGCTCGCCAAACGCGTCGCGAGCCCCGGCTTCACATCGGGACAGCAGAAGACCAATCGAAAAATATGCTGATCGAAGGTGAAAATCTTCAAGCAATGGTGACGCTTTACAAGTTCAAAGGTCAGGTCGATCTCATTGTAACAGATCCCCCCTATAATACGGGTCAATACTTCAGATACAACGACCGTTGGGACGATGATCCAAACGATCCCGATCTGGGTCTTCTGGTTCCAGATGAAGACGGTTCCAAGAAAACTAAATGGATGAAGTTCATGTGGCCGCGCCTTCAGATAATGAAGGCCATGTTGAAAGCGACAGGTGTTTTAGCGATCTGCATCGACCATCGTGAATTGTTTCGCCTTGGTCAGGCTCTGGACGAAATTTTCGGTGAGAAGAATCGTCTCGCGATAATCAACTGGCAAAAGTCAGCGGCACCGCGTCCGGATAACAATCACGTTTCAACTTCGACTGAGTATGTTCTTGTCTATGCGAAAGACGCTGCTCTAGCAGAAAGTCGTTCTTTGGCCAGGACAGCATCAGACAATACTCGCTATGGAAACCCGGACAATGATCCTAACGACCTCTGGCGAGAAGGAAACCTTACAGCACGAAGCTACAGCGCAAAGGACGACTACGCCATTCAATCGCCGTTCACCGGAGAGTTGCACTACCCCGCAGGAGAAGGCGCATGGCGCCATCCAAAGCGGAACATCAAATCATGGCTCGGGCAGTGGGGCTGTGATGTTATCGAGAAGGACATTGGCGACGGCAAAGGCAAGGCCCTTCTCGTAAAGGGCGGGAAAGCCAACGCTATTCCAGCGGCTGCTCGAAAGTCCGCGTTCAAACGCCTTGAGCAAGATAACTGGCCATTCATCTGGTTCGGCCGAGATGGAAAGGGTCGCCCAAGAACAAAGACATATCTGAACCAGATCAAAAAAGGTAAAGTACCAGTCTCATATTGGGCCGATGAGCTTTTCACACCTGACGTCAGGCTCGATGCGGCATCCTGGGACTACAGCGAATCTGGTCGATCCAGTGACGGGGTTTCAGAGCTTTCTGCTTTGGTGGGCGAAGGCCATGGATTCGTTACGGTAAAGCCGCTCAAGCTCGTCTCTAAAATCATTCAAATCTGGTGCCCTCCCAACGGCTTGGTCCTTGATCCCTTCGCAGGCTCGGGAACGACTGGTCACGCAGTCCTGTGGCTAAACAAGGAGGAAGGCAGCAATCGACGGTTCATCCTTATGGAGCAAGGTGCACCAGAGAATGGTGACAAGTATGCCCGCACCTTGACCTGGCAGCGCCTGCATAACGCGATTACAGGTGATCGGCCCGATGGTGAAAAAGCAGAGCCTTTGGGCGGCGGTTTCGAATATCGCCTCCTGACCAAAGCGATCGACGCCCGGGCGGTCTTATCTATGCAAAGAGACGAGTTGATAGATGTCGTGCTCACCTCGCACTGGGAGACACACAGACGCTCGGCTCCTAGCTTGAGACGCATAGAGGACGATTCCTACCAGTATTTGATTGGGCAGGATGAGAATATGGAGGGTTATTTCCTTATTTGGGACAACGGTGGCCCCGTCGGATCACTTAGCCTCGACACATACAAGCGCGTTGCGCAAGAGGCAAAGAAGGCCAGCATTGAGCCTCCATTTCATGTTTACGCACGCTACGAGCTATTTCAGTCACCCAATGTTCGCTTCTGGAAGATACCCGACAAAATCCTTGCCGACCTTGGCTTGACTGAACACGACGAATTTAACAACGAAGATGAGATTGTTTAATGGAGCTGCTTGGTTTTCAGGAGAAAGCAGCTAGCCAGATTGCTGATAGATTCGCCACCTATTCAAGCGATCCGTTGTTGGTCAATCGCACGACAAATGTCCCGTTTTTACAAACACTTGTCTCCATCACAGGTAGCGGGAAGACGCTGATGTTGGCAGATGCCATCTCTCAGATTCGCGACGGAATGCCAATAGCCCCGATCGTTTTGTGGATATCCAAAGGCCGGGTGGTCGTCTCTCAAACGTTTGAAAACCTTTCCAGTGGGAAGTATGCAGATAACCTATCTGGCTTTACTGTGATGCCGCTCTTGGAGGTCGCTCCGGATCATTTGACAAGCGAAGAGACCCCGCTTCTTCTTGTTGCAACGGTTGGTAAATTTGCGGTTGAAGACACCGCAAGTGAAGACAGAAAAATTTATAGAGCCCAGCTCGATCTTGCTGAAGAATCTCTTTGGGACCAATTGAAAAAGAGACAGACCTCGAAGGGGCTGCGACGCCCGCTGGTTATCATCTACGATGAGGGTCACAATCTTTCAGACCTACAATCTGAAAGGCTTCTTGAACTTGCCCCTGATGCACTCATTGTTGCCAGTGCGACCTTGACGTTACCACCCAAGCTCACGAACGTCATGAACCGTTTGAGGAACGATAAAGCTTGGACGGACGAAGACTTCTCGACGGCTGTTTCAAGCCGAGAAGTTGTGCAGTCTGGGCTCGTTAAGGAACGTATTTCCATCGACGGTTACGTAACACCCATGGAACCGGCGATAGACAATCTTCTAAATGACATGAGCACTGCTCAAAGGATCGCGTCAGATCTCAAACTTCCCTTCACACCCAAGGCTATTTATGTCTGCACAACCAATACAGTAGACGGCATGTCAATCGCGGAAGATATGAAGCGTCCCTTTCGAGAACGCCAAGCGAGACCAATTCTTGTCTGGCGACACCTTGTCGAAGTAGCAAAGATCAAACCTGAAAAAATAGCTGTATACAGCCAGCTCAAGTTTTCGAAAGACTATCCGAAGCCGACGGATATGCGACTATTTGACGGCGGAGAGAAGGATTATTCTCGATTTATCTCTGAGAAATTCGAACACATTATTTTCAATCTTAGCCTTCAAGAAGGGTGGGATGATCCTGCTGTGGGTTTCGCTTACATCGACAAAGAAATGGCGTCCGCCCGGCAAATCACGCAAGTTGTTGGCCGTGTCCTACGACAACCTGGCGCAACCCACTACTCAGACCCAATACTGAACACTGCACACTTTCATATCCGGACAGATGAGAAGGGGGTCTTCGACGATATTCTGCACGATCTGCGTAAGGATCTGGCAGCGGAACATCCGTCTATAGCCCTTGTTGTTAAGGACGAAAATTCTCGCGGCAGGCGGGACCGTATCGAGGCAGACCCGCCGCGAACCATTCCCACTGTAGGGATTGAAAGCAGTCGGGCACAGCCGCCTATAGCCCGCATTGTCGATGGTATCATGGATTTTCGGGGGGGTGACAGCAACACCGTAGGTCAAGGCAGCCGAATGCAGGTCCTGCAAAAAGTTGGTGAGGACTCCGACTCTCAATTCGAGTGGATCGAGGTGGAGCATAGTAACCGCGTATCAGCTCGGTCTGTGTTTAGGCGCGAAATCCAGAGGAGCTACCCTGGTGGGCTCCGCCGCGCAGGTGGCCCAGTAAACCTAGTTGATATTGAGAATCCAAAGTTCGATGCGATGATCGAGCTAAGTAGCCCTGCCGCAGAACATATCAGGCAGAAAGCTCGGGAAGTGGTTTCAGCCTACATTCAGCATTCCGTCATATTTCAAAATGACGTCGATCGTCCATATTCGGTAGGCCCAATCGCAATAGATCCCACCGCGTCGGAAGAGTTCAAACGTGCGCTTCATAGCAAGTATTCCGGTTTGAACTCCCTTGAAATTAAGTTCGCGCGGGCGCTTGATCGAACACAGCGGGTTTGGGCCAGAAACCCCGTTGGCAGTGGATATTCGCTACCTCTGTTACATGAAGGGCAGGCATACTGGCCCGACTTTCTCGTTTGGGTGGACAAAGCTGTTATAGTCATCGACACCAAGGGCGATCATCTTTTGGTCGAAGCCGCGGCGTCAAAGTTGTTCGAGATTGATGGCGCCGAAACCGGTAAGCGTGTGATCCTTCGTCTTGTCTCCGAAGGTCATGTCGATATTTCTGGTGGCACTGTCCACAAACGCTCAAAGAATGGGTATACGGTTTGGTCCTGGAAGAATGGTCGATTGCATCCGACCCACTGTGAAACAGAGCGCGAAGCGGTAGACGTAGCGCTTTCACTCTAGGCGGTCGCTGCATCACGAAGTCTAGATATGGTTGCGCGGCTAACCTTAAACCGCCGCGCGATTGCCGCGATGGGTTCACCTACGGCTATGGCTTCTTTTGCCTGAGTTTCGGATTCAGGTGACAACACAGGTGGACGCCCTAGTCGTTTACCCTTTGCCTTCGCGGCTTCCAGCCCGGCGTGGGTGCGTTCGCGAAGAAGGTCTCGCTCAAACTGCGCGACAGCATTCAGGACGTTCATAGTGAGTTGCCCCGACGAACTGGTTAGGTCAGTGCCACCAAGGGCTAGGCAGTAGACCCGAACCGGAATATCAGCAAGATCGGCTACCGTTGTAGAAACGTCGATGGCGTCTCGGCCAAGACGATCGAGTTTTGTCACAACGAGAATGTCACCCGGTTCGAGTCGATCAACGAGGCGTTTAAACTGTGGCCGCTGCATTGCTGCGACGCTTCCCGAAACAGTTTCGGACACGAGACGATAATCTGGCAATCGAAAGCCGGCGGATTTGATCTCCTGAAGCTGTGCATCGACGCTCTGGCCTACGGTCGACACACGAGCATAGGCAAATGTTCGCACTGCGGTGTCGCCGATGACAGCATTGCCCAGATCCGGCATTTTCACTCCCAAAAGTGTTCAAAATCGGTGCCACAAAATACAAGGCGTGACCTAAAGTGTAAAGGCTGGATTTTGGACACTGTTTTGCGGCCTGTCGTAAATCGTTCCTTTGTGGACATGGGGGGCTGTCTGCCCCCGCGCCTCGCGGCGCTCCCCCGAGGATATTTCAGGGAAGATGAAAGGGCGTGATTCCGCGCAATGTTATTGTCCCGAGTCCATGATTATGATATTGAAGGGGCGCGATACAGGCAGGGATGCCGATGATCGCGGAAGGTGAAAGCGTCATGCGCTGTTCTCCATGAGGGTCGGGACCGCGAGGGACCGGCCCTCTCTCGTAGAAAGGGTCTCACATGAAAATCATCCTGATATTGGTGCTGTTTAACATGCAGTCTGGCTCGGAAGTCATCACGGCCGAGTTTGATGATGTGGAGGCGTGCGAGCTGGCCGCGCTGCGCACGTTCCAGGGCGTCAGTGCCGAGGTCGAAATGCGGCCGCTGGAACCGGCGGGGGCGACAATCGCCGGCACGGTCATCGCGCATGGTAATGATGGTGCAGAGCTTGGCATGTATAGCTGCAATCCGGCGCGGTCGGATCGGCGCGAGGGTTGATCGCTGCATCCTAGTATCCCCGTCGGCGCTGCAACCCAATCACGCTACCAACGAGATTGAGATTGCCCCGTTTGTGCGCCCGGATCATGCCACGCAGCGCCCCACCGGGGTTGCGCACCGGGGTTTGCGGGTGGTCGCGGTTCGCATCGAGGACCAGGACGCAAAGGGTGGCGCCGAGGCGGCCGAGTTCGCCGCACGCGGATCGCCAAGCGGAATAATTGATCCCGAGGGGTGAAAGCATGTCGTGGGCTGCGTCGATCATCGCTTCCTTCGTGATCTGACTGGATCTTGCCTGAAGGGTCATTTGGAAGTCGGGGGATGCGAGCTTGAAAAGCTGCTCCGGTTCAAAAAGCGCCTCAAGTTTGGGGTTGATAACGCCGCTATCCGCCTCACACTCATTTTCTCTGCAAATATCGGGGCCGGAAGGCCCCGATCTAAGGAATCCAGAGTGCGCGGGCTTGCCCGCGCTCCGTTCATCCACGCTGGCGTTACAGGATACAGAAGGATTCTTCTGGTTGTCCTCTTGTATAAAGGACCGGAAGGTTTCTGCCGGTTCACAGGAAGAACCAGGTAGGTTTTCAATGATCTCTTCGAGTTCCATGCACAGCTTGGCAGCGTCTTCGACATGGGCTTCGAGGCGGTCCAGGCCGAGAGAATGAAGCCTGTCGGAGCGCGGCCAACCATTGAACCGGGCGAGGACCGAGGCGACAGCCTCATCTTCCAGTGCTTCGGGGGCGAGCCGCGCGATTGCTTCCTTCATCCTGCGCAAGCGAACGCTGCGAAGGCTCTTCAGCTCCTTGATGCGCTTGGTCACGGCGCGCTTCTGGTCGCGCAGCGCCAACAAGTCGGCGAAGCAGGCTTTGAGCGGGGTGAAAAGCAGGCCCCGCCCGGTTCCGGCTTCGCGGGCACCATTCGCCTTGGTGTCACGCTTCAGGATGTTCTTGCGTTCAAAATTCCGCTCATGGCTGCGGAGCTGCCGGGCGGTCATGTGAAGGCGCTCGGCCATCGTTTCCTGGGTGCCGTAGAAGGTCGGATCGGCACCCGGTTCGGTCCAGTCCTTTTCGCTCGTGCTGCCGATGAGCTTGGTCAGCACGAAGATTGCCGCACCGCTCAGGTTAAGGTCGGGTCCGATCTCGCTGATGACGGCGATCACGTCGCGGCGGGTCATGCCCTGCGGCAACGCGACTTGTGGTGAGTGGTTCATTTCCTTGTCCTTTTTCTGCTCGTTGGACAAGGCGGCAAGGCAAAGTTCTCCTGTTCGCACAGGTGCGTTTTTTGCTTGTTTGGTTGACGGGAGGGTGGTAGAACCAGTCCTGAAAACAGATAGTGTTGGACTGTTCGGAACGCCAATTCCTAGGTTCTTAGACCCCCCCTCGCTTGGTTGCCGCCTTGCGGGGGGTTTGCTTTTTGGGGTGTCTGCTCTCCTTGCCTGTTCGATTCTTATGATCGTTCACGACAGGCATACTCTCTTTAGATGCCTGTCGCAATTATAGTATTGACCGGACCTACCCGGCACTACGCTTAGTAGTTGACCTGCTCGAAGCCATAATTGCCCTGATAGTCGCGCCACTCCACAAAGACGGAACGGTGCCAGATGCTCGGGCAGTGTTCGCCATAGCGTTCCATCCCGGTATGTGCCTCGGGCAGCGCACCAACAGAAGAACCCCGCCAATGGAAATCGCCTTGGGTGCCGTAAGACCCCATACGGACGCTCGCGGAGCGGTTGCAATCACCGTCACGCCCGGATTCACGCTGGCGGGCGTAGGTCACATTGAAGACGCGGATCGAGCGAACGAAGTCGAACTCCGATCCGCTGATGTCGATGTCGGCCGTGCCGTTGTCGTCGCTGTATTCCCCTTCCTGCACGAAATGCAGGGCGAAGCCTTCTGGCAACCGCCGGGCAGTCCCGCCGCTCTGGCGAAGAACGGCGGGCTGCGGCTCAAGCGCGTCGTCCGTGAGTGGTGCGCTTGGAAGGGATTGCAGCGGCGCGGGGGCGCTGTCCTGCATGAGAATGTCGAAGATGCGGGTCCGGTTCAGCTCGGACGGATCGACGTTGAAGGACGCGCCCATCGGACAGCGCCAGATTTGCAGGGGCGGCTCGACCGGCCAGGGTGTGATCCTGCGAATGAACTCTGCGCGGGCGCGAGCACAAGGCTCGGAGGCTGGCCAGCCGCCCGAGAGGCAAAGCAGAATGGCACAGTCGATCTGGTAGCTTTGTGCTTGCGCCCGCTCCGGGGCCGCGACAAAGCTGGACGCCGCAACGGCGCAGGCCAGTGCGGTTGTGCGGAGCAGCTTCAACATGGTATCTCCTTCGATGAATGGCGGTGCTATAAGGAAGGGCGCACCCTTATAATCTTGTGATAAGGCGAATGCAGTCCGATTGGCAACATATACCGGTTGAAAATCATCTTGCAGGACGGGGCAAGGGCTGTTCACGCCAGCTCCTCGCAGGCGTTCATCTGCCAGGTTCGGCCGCAAGCGTATCCACGGCGATGAGCGGAAAACCGCTCAACTAGAGGGGTATCAGTCGTCGGAGACCACTTGATCGAAGAAGCGTCGGTATTCCTCGCTGACCTCCTGCCCTTCCTGGAAGGCCCGCGCCCGTTCTTGATCGAGACATTGCAGGTAGGCGCTGAAGTCCTCGAAGTAGATCTGGAAGTCGTCATAGATCAGCTCGCGATACTCCCTTGCGGACTCGATTTCTGCGGGAACGAAGGGCCGTTCGGGGGGAAAGCAGGTATTTGCTTGCACCCCGGAAGCCGGAAAAATAGACGACATTATAAGCATGTAGGCCGGTAGCTGCGTTCTCGGCATCCTGCGCTGTCCCTTTAGATCACTTGGGAATTTGGTTGGTGATGTGTATTGGTGCCTTAGAGCAGAACTTTCTGCGAGGCGCAACATTACAATGTTGCGCCCCATCTTATAATGTCGTAGGACTGAAGGGCCCGAGAAGGGTTCACGGTCCGTTAACCAGAAGGGGAAGCGCCGATCGTGAGGACAGACCTAAACAAAGAAGCGCCTAATGTGGTTACAGAGACGCAATTCAGGGTCCTCTTGCAGCAGGGGTATCAAGCTGAGGTTGTATGTAAAACCCCAGCGTTCCGAAAAAATGCAGTCTGGTATGGGGAGTGGTTCATCCGGGCTGTCACCGAAGACAGATCGGTTGAGAAGCTGCTTGTGCCGGGACGCCGATGGAACAAGCAGGAAGAGGAAATCCAATTGCGGCTCTTCAAGACCGCGAACGGCCTCATCTCCTTCCTCGAAGGGTTTGGCTTCGATCCGATTCACATCCCGCTGCGAAAAGGGGGCCGCGCCCTCCACGTTCTGCCGAACGGCAACACGCTATCTGACGACGACTAGCGCCGCTCTGGCGCTGTCCTGCACCGTTGCTCTGGCTCAGGGCATGGTGCTGGTGATGGAGGGCGATGGATCGCTTCGTCCCTCCACCCCGCAAACCAACTTCGCCCGAAATTACAATGATGGTGTCGGCCAAGGATCGGCTTCCGACGAGCTGATGCTGTTCGGCCGTGACCGGGATGCAGCTGAGGAAGAGGACGGTTCGTTCCGCGTGGCTGCTGTCGCCCCTCGCGCCGTCGCCCCCCGGCCCGCGATCCTGAATGCCATCGACCAGACCGCCCTTCGCTACGCGAGCCATCCGGCTCTGCGCCGCGCGAACATCAGCGTGACCGAATGGCGGCTGCTCTATCAAGCGAACATTGAAATTGAGAGTGCCTACAACCCGAGTGCCCGCAGCCATGTCGGCGCAATCGGGTTGGGGCAGCTCATGCCAGCGACGGCGGCCAATCTCGGCGTCGATCCCCACGACTGGCAACAGAACCTCGACGGGTCTGCGCGGTATCTCCTGATGATGCTGGCCCGCTTTGGGGACGCTCGACTTGCTTTGGCCGCCTACAACGCGGGCCCCGAGGCGGTGGAGCGGCATGGCGGCATCCCACCCTATCGGGAGACGCAAAACCACGTCAGCCGCGTGCTGGCAGTTTTCAACAGGCTCGAAGGAGAACATTCATGAAGCCTAATCTTAACGTCTTCGTCGCGCTCTGCGGGGTTCTGCTGATGCTGGCAGAACCCGCTCTGGCGCAAAGCATCGACCTATCGCCAGTCCAGGATGTGCTTCAGGGCATCGTGGACGCGATCACCGGCCCCCTTGGGATCGTGATCGGCACGCTGGCGCTGATCGGTGTCTTCCTGTCGTGGCTCTTCGGCATTCTCGATTTCCGTCAGGCCATGTGGGTTGTGGTGGCAATCGCGGGTATCGCTGCCGCGCCGACCATCGTTTCCGCAATCTGGTCTTCGTAAGGAGCTGGCACGATGGCGGAACAGTCTCGTCTTTTCCTTGGCCTTGTGCGGCCTCCCAAACTTCTCGGGCTGCCGATCATGTATGCGATGGTCTGGCTTTTCGGGTCTGTTCTGATCTTCGTCTGGCTTCAGCATTGGGCAGTCGCGGCTATCGCGGCGGCTGCCTATCCCCTGCTGTGGAAGGCGGCGGATTGGGACGAAAATTTCCTCGACGTGGTGGTGACGGCCTTGCAGGTCACGCGCCCGACCCTCAATCGCAAAATCCACGGCGGAGACAGCTATGCCCCGTGATACGAATTATGACCCCCGTTCGCTGCTGCCTGGCTGGTTCGGGCGTGAAGTGAAGCTCGCTTCGATGCTGCCCTATATCAGCCTCGTTGACGACAAGACCGTGCGGACGCGGGGCAATGAACTATTTCAGTGCATCCGTCTGGACGGGGTGAACAGCAACACCACCGACGACGAATATCTGGACCGCACACGGGCGCTCTTTGCGTCCGTGGTCGCGCGGATCGGGCCGGAATGCTCGTTCTATGTCCACAAAGTTTCAAAAGCGATCACGCCTGATCTCGTTCCGGTCGAAGGCGATAGCTTCGCCGCGGCTGTGGATCGTCGCTGGCGGCAGGCTCTCGGTCAGCGCCATTTGCGGGACAAGACGCTGACGCTTACCGTCATGAACCGCCCGGCTGTCGGCTCTAAGTTGCCGCTGCGCGCGGCCAAGTCGGCCGAGCTGCTGCGGGCGCAAACGGAAAAGCGGATGGGCAGGCTTCAGGAGGTTGTTCGCTTCCTTATGTCATCCTTCGCAGACATGAACCCCCGGCTGCTCAATGAGCCTTCGGGCGAGCTTCTTGGCTTCCTGGGCGCGTTGAACACCGGCCAAGAGCTGCCGCTGTATCGCGGTGCCCGCACGACAATCGTTGCCGAAAACGTGGCGAACACGCGCGTCACCTTCAAAGGCGACAAGTTCTTTCTCTCCGATGGGGCAACCGGCCCGCGTATCGGCTCGATCTTCGCGGTGAAGGACTACCCCGAGAAGACGCATTGCACGATGTTCGATGAGCTGAGCCTGCCGGTCGATATGATCGTGACGCACAGCTTCACCCCCATCAACAGCAACTGGATGGCAGGGCGGATCAAGCGGCAGATGCGCTTGCGGGCATCGGCCAACGATGGCGCGGTGTCGCTGCTCGAAGAGCTGCCCACCGCGCTCGATGATCTTGAATCGAAGCGTCTGAGCTTTGGCGATCACCATATGTCGGTGGCCGTGTTCGCGGACAGCGAAGAAAAGCTGGCAAACATCGGCGGCGAGATCAAGAACACAGCCTCGACCGAAGGTGTGAACCTGATTGCCGAAGGCTTCGCCAGCGCCACCCATTTCTTTGCCCAACACCCCGGCAACGGGCACGCGCGGAGCCGAAAAGGGGCGGTGACGAACCGGAATTTCGCGGACTTCGCCGCGTTCCACCGGACGCCGCTCGGTAAGACAGCGGACCAGGTGCCGTGGGGCAAGGTCATCACCATGTTCCCCACGCCGGAACGCTCGGCCTTCTCGTTCAATTACCATGAACAAGGCTCCCCGGACAAAGAGCCGACCGGCGGTCACACGCTGATCCTTGGGCGTCCTGGCTCGGGGAAGTCGGTTCTCTCGGCATTCCTGATGACGCAGGCCCGGCGAGCCGGGGCACGTCTTTTCGTGTTCGACTATCGCTTGGGCATGGAAATGGCGGTGCGCGCTAACGGTGGCCGCTATTCCTCGATCAAAGCCGGTGACGCGACCGGGCTCAACCCGCTCTGGACCGAGATTGACGAACGCGGTCAGGCATGGCTCTCCGACTGGCTGGCCTCGCTGATCCATCGTTCGGACAAGCCGCTGACCCCCGCGCAGACGAACCTTATTCAGCAGGTGGTTCGGCAGAACGCGACGGCCAGCGATGCGAACCTGCGCAACTGGCACGATCTGGCCTCGCTCTTTATCTCGGCCGATGATGGCGGAGATCTTCATGAACGCCTGCAAGAATGGACTGCCGAGGGCCGGTATGGCTGGATTTTCGGCCAGAACCGTGAAGACACGTTCTCGCTCGACGGCGAAGTTGTCGGCTTCGATCTGACTGGCATTCTGGACAGCGAAAGCGAGAAAGAGCGGATGGCTGTGCTGTCCTACCTCTTCCGCCGCGTGGAACGGGTTATCGAGGACCGCAAGCCAACCATCATTGTCATTGATGAGGCGTGGAAAGCTCTCGACAACGGCTATTTCGCTGAACGCCTCTCGAACTGGCTCGTGACGGCCCGGAAGCAAAATGCGGTCGTCGTGATGATGACGCAGTATGCCAGTCAACTCGAACAGACCCGCACCGGCAAAACCATCGTTGAAGCGGTGCCGACGCAAATCCTGTTGCCGAACATCCGGGCCAAGGCATCGGACTACGCGATGCTGAACCTTCACGACAAGGAACTGGACGTGCTGCTCACGTCCAGCCCGGCGTCGCGCATGGGGCTGGTTCGGGATGACCAGGGATCGGTCGTCATCAATGCAGATTTGAGCGCCCTCGGGCCGCTCCTAACCGTCCTCGGCGGGATGGAAAAAGGTGAACAGTTGGTGGGTGCCGATTACCGCCAGCGTGAAGATTTTTGGAGGGTCGAATGAAACCTACTGCAATCCTGATTATGCTGACCGCTCTCGGTGTCGCTGGCTGTGCCGAGTATCGGCCGTCCGAAGCGAATTGTTTCGACACTGTGACGCGCAGCAGTAACAGCATGGCCTTCCTTCCGACCAGTGAGCCGCAGTCGCAGGCCCGGATTTCGACCAAATCCGCACCCTGCACCTTTACCGCGATCGGCGGCCCGGAGGGCCTTAGCGATGGGTAAGACGGCTGCACTGACGGCCATTGCCTTCCTGTGGGGAACCAGCGCGATCGCGCAGGGTGTCCCCACGGTAGACGGTAGCCTGATTATCAGAAACGAGGCGTCGAACGCTCATCGGGAAAGCGATCTCGCCACACAACGCGAAACGCTCGCGGTGCAGGAAGAGATTGCGGCTATCGAGCAGGAACAGCTCTCCATCCTGCAACAGATCCTCGACGCCCAAACCAGCCTTGGCGGCCAAGGCATTCCGGGCATGGTCTCCGCATTGGAAGATGGGGCAGACCCCGAAGCGTCGGCCGATGTGGTCTATGACCCTGAAGACAGCAACCCCGGCGCAGCACAGATGTTCGGGGATGCGGCAAAGAACGTCGAAGAGCTGATTATCCAGGTCGCGCAGGAAACGCATGGCCTTTCAGGTGTCAGCCAAGCGGGGTTTTCGGTCAGGGAATGGCGCTACATGCTGCAAGCCCTGATTTGGCAGGAAAGCCGGTTTTCCATCGGCGCGCGGTCGCCAGTCGGGGCTTTTGGCCTGACCCAGATCATGCCCGGGACCGCCGGCGATCTCGGTATCTATCCCGACTACTACGACAGCCCGTATTTGCAGGTTGAAGGGGGCGCCCGCTATCTGGCGCAGATGCTTGCCATGTTTGATGGCAACATCATTCACGCGCTCGCTGCCTACAACGCTGGCCCCGGCAACGTGCAGAACTATGGCGGAGTGCCGCCGTTCCAGGAAACGCAGCACTACGTTCAGGTGATCCCGGCGAAATACAACGAGTATCTGGCCCGTGGTGGCGGCGGCGATGCCGTTGGCACCATCGACCCGGCGCTGCTCGCGAATTCGAACCTCTCCTTCACGGGTGCCGGGGCCAGCTTCTACGCAAACAACAGCATGGCGACGGTCGAAGCTGCCGCGCGCCGCCTTCAAAGCATCATCCAGCGGATCAGCGAAACCGAGGATGTGCAGGAGGCTATGGCGCTGAACACCTATGCCCGTGCCGAGTTTGGGCGGCTCAGCGCCATCATGGCCCGGC
>Ga0207907_100271_pt1 | contig 19402 bp, 17 predicted proteins | sample LinPmetageLP52_FD_184062 | JGI IMG/M metagenome (GOLD analysis project Ga0207907, IMG submission 184062) | Marine viral communities from the Subarctic Pacific Ocean - LP-52 (SPAdes) | ecosystem: Environmental > Aquatic > Marine > Oceanic | place: Pacific Ocean | collected 2011-08-26
TGATCGCCACTACTATTGCTAGTGCCCTAATCCTATCGGCTTGTTCTTCTAACGAACCTCAAGACATGGCAAAAGAGAGCGCAGCACAAGTGCAAGACATGAACGCAAACAATGTTTTATTCAAACCAAGCCCATTGCAGTACATGGCACCAGAATTTGATAAGTTTGGTACAAAAGACTACGAAGCCGGCTTTGACGCTGGTATTGCTCAGCATACTGCACAAGTACAAGCTATTGCCAACAACCCAGCGCCTGCAACTTTTAAAAATACATTAGTTGAAATGGAAATGTCTGGCGAGCTACTAAACCGTGTATCGGCTGCATTTTATAACCTTTCTGGTTTAATTTCAGATGATGAATACCAGCGTATAAGTAAAAAAATGGCGCCGGTTTTATCTGCTCACTCTGATGACATTTACTTAAATGGTGCATTATTTAAGCGCGTACAAACTATTTACGACAACAAAGACTCGCTTAACGCTGAAGATCAACGCCTTGTAGATTTTTACTACAAGCAATTTGTAAAAGCCGGCGCAAAGTTAAATGACGCTGAAAAAGCAAAAATGCGTGAAATCAACTCGCAACTTGCAGAGCTTTCTACTGCGTTTTCTCAAAACATTTTAAAATCGTTTAAAGAAGATGTAATTGTAGTTACAGATAAATCAAAACTTGCAGGCCTTTCTGAAGGTGAAATTGCAGGCCTTGCAGCCGCAGCTAAAAAAGCAGGCAAAGACGGCTACATGATCACGTTAGTGAACACAACACAGCAGCCAATTTTATCAAGCCTTGAAAACCGCGAACTTCGTGAGCAAATTTTTACTGCATCAGCTAACCGTGCAGCCGAGACCAACGGTCCAATTATTATTGAAGAAACAAACTTACGTGCTCAAAAAGCAGAACTACTAGGCTTTAAAGATTGGGCATCGTATGTAATGACGTCGCGTATGGCTCAAACAACTGATAACGTATACGGCATTTTAGATGACCTAGCACCAAAAGCAGTTGAAAAAGCTAAAATTGAAGCCGCTTCAATTCAAAAAGTGATTAACGATTCGGGCGAAAGCTTTGAGCTTAAACCATGGGATTGGGCTTTTTATGCAGAAAAAGTACGTGCTGAAAAATACGACCTAGATCCTGCGCTAGTTAAGCCATACTTTGAAATGAACTCTGTAATTCACGATGGTTTATTCTTTGCGATGAATAAACTTTACGGTATTACATTTAAAGAGCGCAAAGACTTACCGGTTTATCACGAAGATGTAACAGCCTACGAAGTATTTAACGCTGACGGCAGTGCAATTGGTTTATTTTACATGGACCCATATGCACGTGAAGGTAAGCGTGGCGGTGCATGGATGAGTGCATACGTTAGCCAAAGTGGCTTAAAAGGCACTAAACCTGTAATTTACAACGCACAAAACATTCCTAAACCGGCGGCAGGCGAGCCAACGCTAATGACCTTCGATGAAGTGTCTACTATGTTCCATGAGTTTGGTCATGCGGCGCACGGTTTATTCTCAGACGTTAAATACCCAAGCCTAGCGGGTACAGCTACAGCCCGTGACTTTGTTGAGTTTCCTTCACAAGCACACGAAGATTGGATGATTGAACCTACGGTACTTGCTAACTACGCTAAGCACTACAAAACAGGTGAACCAATTCCACAAGCTTTACTTGATAAAGTACTCGCTTCGCAAAAATTCAACCAAGGTTTTGGTACCACTGAATATTTAGCCGCAGCTTTACTTGATATGGAATGGCACTCGTTTGGTTCAGATAAGAAAATCAGCGATGTACAAAAGTTTGAAAGCGATGCGCTAAAAGCACACGGTATTGATTACTACCCTGTACCACCGCGTTATAAGTCAAACTACTTTAGCCATACTTTTGCCGGTGGTTACTCTGCGGGTTACTACGCCTACCTTTGGACTGAAGTATTTGCAGCCGATGCATTTGCGCATATGGAAAACAATGGTGGTTTAACGCGTGAAAACGGTGACAACTTCCGTAAAGAAATCCTATCTAAAGGTAATAGCCGCGACTTAATGCAAAGCTACATTGAGTTTAGAGGCCAAAAACCAACGACAGACGCACTACTTAAGCGCCGTGGTTTAGTTGAGTAAATAACTTAGTTTATTAAGCTCACTTTTTATAAAAGCCCGCTTGCGGGCTTTTATTGTTTATACCCTCACCTATAACAGATAAACTTAACTCAATATTTTTTAAAAGATGATGGTTATGCAGTACTTATTTGCAGTCACTTTGCTTTGGGCGTTTTCGTTTAGTTTAATTGGTGTGTATTTAGCAGGCCAAGTTGACGCATGGTTTAGCGTTTTAATACGTATAGCGTTGGCAACACTTATTTTTTTACCTTTTTTAAAACTCAAAAATACCCCAAAACCCGTTGCACTTAAACTTATGCTAATAGGCGCGGTGCAGCTAGGCGTAATGTACAGCTTTTACTACCATTCGTTTTTATATTTAACCGTGCCAGAAGTACTGCTATTTACAGTAATGACGCCGCTTTACATTACACTTTTAAACGATAGCTTAAACAAACACTTTAACCCCCGCTTTTTTATAGTCGCCTTAATAGCCGTGCTAGGTGCTGTGGCTATTCGCTGGGAAAACCTAAATAGTAACTTCATTATGGGGTTGTTACTCGTTCAAGGCGCTAACCTTAGCTTTGCGACCGGGCAAGTTACTTACAAGCGTTTAATGGCAAATAATAAACTTGATGATAAAACCGTGTTTGGCTGGTTTTTTATAGGCGCACTTATTGTGGCTACAATATGTTATGCGTTATTTGGTAATTCCAACAAATTACCAAGCACTTCTACTCAATGGGGCATACTTATTTACTTAGGCGTTATTGCATCGGGCCTTGGTTACTTTTTATGGAATAAAGGCGCAACCAAAGTGAACGTTGGCGCATTAGCGGTAATGAATAACTTGCTGATCCCAGCAGGGATTATAGTTAATGTATTAATTTGGAATAAAGATGCTGACATTATAAGGTTATCTATTGGTGGGGCTATTATGCTGGCAGCCCTAATAATTAATCAAATAGGTACAAATAAACAGAACGTCACATCAATGTAGCTAATTTGTCATTAAATCTGGTTAGGGTTGAGGAAAATAACGTTAAGGAACAAACATGAAACATCTCACCCTAATAATGAGCTCTTTAGCACTTACGCTTCTAAGCGGTTGCGACGACGATGTAAAAGTAGTCGAAAAAGACGTTGTTGTTACCAACACCATCGTCGAAGTTGTCGAAGTGCCTACCCCTGTTATTGTTGAAGTGGCAAAAGGCGATACGCCAGACATTCAATTAGGGACTCGCGCCGATTACCTTATTAATGATATGGCACAGAGCGATTTAAAAACTAAATTAGAATCGTGTAAAGACGGCCCCTTTTATAAAACCGACTTTTCTATTGGGCATCGCGGCGCCCCTATGCAATACCCAGAGCACACTAAAGAGTCTTATACTGCTGCCGCGCGAATGGGCGCGGGTGTTATTGAGTGCGATGTAACATTTACGAGCGACAAAGAGCTAGTGTGTCGCCATTCACAATGTGATTTACACACCACTACTAATATTTTAGCCATTCCTGAGCTTGCTGCTAAATGTAGCGTCCCTTTTACACCCGCAGACTCAGCAAGTGGTATTGCCGCTTCAGCTAAATGTTGTACCAGTGATATAAGTTTAGCGGAGTTTTTAACGCTTGAAGGCAAAATGGATGGGGCTAATCCACAAGCCACTACTGTCGATGAATACATGCAAGGCACGCCCAGCTGGCGCACAGATTTATACGCCACAAGCGGTACTTTAATGACTCATAAGCAAAGTATTGAATTGTTTAAAGCGCTTGATGTAAAAATGACCCCGGAGCTTAAATCGCCGCAAGTAAGTATGCCTTTTGATGGCATGACGCAGCAGCAATATGCTCAAAAAATGCTTGATGAATACACCCAATTAGATGTACCGAGTAATCGTGTTTATCCGCAATCATTTAATCTTGATGATGCTAAATACTGGATAAATAACAACCCCGACTTTGCTAATCAAAGTGTTTATTTAGATGGGCGCGACAGCGAAGCGGGATTTGATCCAAGTAACCCAGATACGTGGCAGCCAAGTATGGAAGAACTGGTTACCGATGGCGTTAAAATTTTAGCGCCCCCTATTTGGATGATGTTAAGTATCAATAACAATAATGATATTGTGCCTTCTCAATATGCTATTAATGCAAAAGCCGCAGGCCTTGAACTTATAGCATGGAGCCTTGAGCGCTCAGGACCACTTAACGAAGGCGGTGGTTATTACTATCAATCAATAGCGGATGTAATAGATAACGATGGCGATATGATGACAGTTGTTGATGTACTGGCACAAGATGTCGGCGTTATGGCTATATTTTCTGATTGGCCAGCAACGGTAAGTTATTACGCTAGTTGTAATAAAATGCCAGCAAGCATTTAAAAAACCAGTATCAGTAGTCGTTTATTTTTTTGCGCTCAGTTACCATAACCTTATTAATTATTTAACTGAGCGCTTTATGATAGTCCAACACCATAATACCGACCTAAACACACCCACTGGTTTAATGCGAACCACCGTATACCGCCCACAAGCACAGGGCCATTACCCCGCTATTATTTTTTACTCAGAAATTTTTCAGCAAACAGCACCAATTGCTCGCAGCGCCGCTATTTTAGCAAGCCATGGTTTTGTGGTGTTAGTACCTGAGGTATTTCATGAGCTAAACCCTATCGGCACTGTACTTGCGTACGACGATGCAGGTAAAGATAAAGGCAATGCCGATAAGTGGGAAAAGCCACTTGAACACCACGATAGCGACACACAAGCGCTTATCGACTTTGTAAAACAGCAAGATTACTGTACAGGTACGCTTGGGGCTATGGGTGTATGTATTGGTGGGCATTTAGCTTACAGAGCCGCGTTAAACCCACACATAAAAGCCGCATTTTGCTTATACGCAACCGATATTCATAGTGATACCTTGCCTGCTCAAGCGGGAAATAACTCATTTGAACGCATGGCCGATATTCAAGGCGAAATACACTTTATTTGGGGTAAACAAGACCCACATGTCCCCAAGGAAGGCCGTAGCAAAATTTATCAACAATGTGTAGCTACGGATATTAACTACCAATGGCAAGAAGTAAACGCGCAGCATGCGTTTATGCGTGATGAGGGCGAGCGCTACGATGCCGCACTTGCAATCACTATGTATCAGCAAGCTGTTGCGTTATTTAGCCGCACGCTTTAACACAAAGCTTTTTAAACGTTTTTCAGCATGCCCAACGCGGTGTGCTGTTTTACAAAATACGCTTTTAAGTAATCAATAAACAGCCTAAGTTTTTTAGAGCCTGCAGCCCCTGGTGGAAACACACCATAAAGCTCTATATCTTTACTTTTATAGTCATCAAGTATTATTTCTAGCAGCCCGGCTTGTACTTTAGGCCACGCGTCATAAAGCGGAATACGGCCAAGCCCGTGCCCTGCCTCTACAAATGCCGTACGAGCCGCCGCATTGTTAGTGCTTAAGCCGCCTTGCATTGTAATCTCGTGTTTTTTGCCCTCTTTTTGAAGGGTTAATGTTTTACTGCCCAATTGATAAACTACCCATTTATGAGCAGCTAACGCCTGTGGGGTATTAGGCTTACCAAAATATTCAAAATAATCTGGGGAGCCACATATGCAAGTGCTCATTGTGGTTAATTTAGTCGCTTGTAAGTTAGAGTCACTTAACGCAACACCACGTATGGCAAAATCAAAGCCATTTTTAATAATATCGACCACGTCATCGCTTAGCTGTAAGTCTATGTCAATTTTAGGGTATTGGCGTTTAAACGTATTAATCGCGGGCACTATTAATTGCATACCAACATTAACCGGGCAGCTAATTTTTAATAAGCCCTGCGGTTCACTTTTAATATTTTCTATTTGCTGATTAGCCGCATTGGCTTGCTCTGTGATCACTCTACAGCGCTCGTAATAAGCGATGCCGGCTTCGGTTAGCGCCATTGTGCGGGTTGAGCGGTTAAGCAATGTTACTTCTAACTGTGTTTCGAGTTTTTTTAAATGATAACTTGCCACAGCACGTGTTAAGCCTAACTGTTTAGCTGCGGCTGTTAAGCTACCCTGCTCTACTATTTGTGCAAACACCACCATACTTTTAAGTTGCTCAAACGACACTTTCATAACAAAACCCTGCTTTTGCCTATTCAATACCATTATTGTATCAATAATTAAACCAATAAAGTTGAATTTATCATCGTTGTTTAAAGTCTTTTAAGTGCATATAGTATTTACAACGCTTTGGTGAAAACCAAACCTAATTAATTTACTCAATAATCGAAGGAATATTGTCATGGCTAAAAAAATACTTATGGTACTTACGTCACATTCGGAGCTTGGTAACACCGGTGAAAAAACAGGTTTTTGGGTAGAAGAATTTGCAGCCCCTTACTACGCATTTGTAGATGCAGGCGCAGACGTAACACTTGCTTCACCTGCGGGCGGTCAGCCACCTATTGACCCTACAAGCACACTTGCTGATTTTGAAACAGATGCAACTAAGCGCTACGATGCAGACAGCGCGGCACAAACTCTAATGGCAAATACTAAAGTGCTAAGTGAAGTAAATGCGAGCGACTTTGACGCGGTATTTTACCCAGGCGGCCATGGCCCGCTTTGGGATTTAGTAGATAACACAGATTCAATTTCTCTTATCGAAGACTTTGTAAAATCACAAAAACCAGTGGCAGCGGTGTGTCACGCTAGTGCAGCTTTTTTAAATGTTAAAGATGCAGACGGCAATGCCTTAGTTGCAGGTAAAAAAGTAACAGGCTTTACTAATTCAGAAGAAGCCGCAGTGCAGCTTACCGATATCGTGCCATTTTTAGTGGAAGACGAGCTAATCAAAAAAGGTGGCGATTATCAAAAAACTGACGACTGGGGTGTATTAGCGCTTGAAGATGGCTTAGTGATCACAGGTCAAAATCCAGCAAGCTCTGAACAAGCCGCTAAAAAATTATTAGCTAAACTTAGTTAATTAAACTTTAAAGAGCGGTAATCAGTACCGCTCTTATACTTTTATAGCACTGGCATTAAATCGCTTTTAATAGCTAAACCTAACTCCTATACTGGTACGAAATAATTCCACTAGGACGTATAAATGGCCGCTAAGCCTTCATCGTATTCACTTATTAGTAGTACACGCTTTGCAATATTCAGTATTGTATTTATTTGCTTAATATTACAGGTAATTAATAGTTTACCGGGTATTACATTAAATGGTTTAGGTATCTATCCCCGTAGCGTTCAAGGCTTAATTGGTATTTTATGCGCCCCGTTTTTACACGGCAGTTGGTGGCACTTTGCAAGTAACATGATCCCCTTTATTGTATTAAGTTTGCTAATTTGCCAATACAGCGTAAAACGCTTTTACAACGTGTTTATATTTACCGCACTAGTTGGTGGCCTTTTAGTTTGGGCTTTTGGCCGTAGTAGCTTTCATGTTGGTTTAAGCGGCGTTATATATGGTTTATGGGGCTTTATACTTTGCTACGGCGTAGTTAGGCGCTCATTCAAATCTATTATAATTGCAATAGCAGTTGCTGTGCTCTACAGCGGATTTATTTGGGGCGTATTACCACAGCGCTTTCATGTCTCGTTTGAAAGCCACTTATTTGGTGCATTAAGCGGGTTCTTTTTAGGTTATAAGTTAGCAAAATCAGATCGCTTAAAAGGCAGGTAAGGTCTTTTAATTATCCTTTTAGCCCTTACTTATTATTTATCAGTCAATATTTTTCAACAATTGAGGTTTATATGAGCAATGATAACGAATACACACCGGCAAAAGTCTGGACGTGGGAAAGTGAAAGTGGTGGTAAATTTGCCAATATAAATCGTCCTATTGCAGGTGCTACTCACGACAAAAGCCTACCAATTGGTGAGCATGCATTTCAGCTTTACTCATTAGCAACACCCAATGGTCAAAAAGCAACAATCATGTTTGAAGAGCTTTTACAGCTTGGCTGCACCGATGCTGATTACGACGCCTACTTAATAAATATTAGTGAAGGCGATCAGTTTGGTTCTGACTTCGTTGATATTAACCCTAATTCAAAAATTCCAGCATTAATGGATCATTCAACAACGCCCCCTACCCGTATTTTTGAATCAGGTTCAATACTTCAATACCTAGCTGAAAAATTTGATGTACTTATTCCAAAAGATTTACAAGCTAAAACGCAGTGTCGTAACTGGCTATTTTGGCAAATGGGATCTGCCCCCTATTTAGGTGGCGGATTTGGCCACTTTTATAGTTATGCTCCGAATAAAATACAATACCCTATAGACCGTTTTACTATGGAAGTTAAACGCCAACTTGATGTACTAAACCGCCATTTAAGCGAAAACGAATACATGGCAGGCGATGAATACTCAATTGCCGATATTGCAATTTGGCCATGGTATGGCTCACTAGTACTAGGGGATCTTTACGATGCAGCCGAATTTTTAGATGTAGCTTCGTATACGCACGTTATGCGCTGGGCTAAGCAAGTATCGCAGCGTCCTGCTGTTAAGCGCGGACGCCGTGTAAACCGTGTTTGGGGGCCTGAAGAAGAACAAATGGCAGAGCGCCATAACGATAGCGACTTTTAAAAACTAAATCGTATAGTCAATTTTTTAAAGGCCCATAGTAATTATTATGGGCCTTTTTTATTAACGACACTTTTTTCTTTTAAGCTCATAAACTATATTTATTTTTATACCAATAATTAGCACCTTGCGAATAAAAATGTTTAATACATTTTTATCACTAAACTAAGGTGTATTTTCTTCAAAGCTACAATATTAATAAACGTAGCTTTTGCATAAGGTTTTACTTAGTGCCATATAGAAATTTAAATAGTGAAGAACGTAGAGAAGCAGTTAAAATTTTGTACTCTAATGCTATTTCAGGCATTGCTATTTCCACTGTTGTAAGCTTTATACTGGTATTTGCGTTTGATTTGAGCAACCAACAAACATCTCATGAAAAAGGGGTGTGGCTAACTATTATGATTTCCATATTAGCCGCACGCGCTATAGATGTCATTTGGTTCTTAAAGGATAAAAAAAGCAACCCATTATTTTATGCAAATAACTACCTAAAGCGTTTTTCAATTGGATGTATTTTAACTTCTATTTCATGGTGCGGTTACGCACTTTGGTTTCATAGCAGCTCATCCACCATAGAAATAACAACTACCATTGCTATTTTATCTGCTTTTGCTGGCGGCTCTGCCAACTTGTTATCTGGAAGTAGAATTACAGCCGTGCTTTATAGCTTTTTTTTATTAGCGCCCTACTCTTTTTTATTAACGCTGTCTGATGATAACTATAATTATGTTTTAGGTATTTTGGGATTAACCTTTACCGCTATCATGACAGCTTCATCTTATAAGTCCGCCACATTTACACAAAGCGCAATAAAGTTAAAAAATCAAAATAGAGAATTACTTGATGAAATGGAGGATAAAGTAGAGCGAAGAACAGAGGAAATCTATCGTTTATCAAACACAGATCCACTTACAAATCTTTTAAACAGAACCGCATTTTTAAAAAATGCAAATAAGCGCTTATGCGAAAACCCAGACGAGCCATTTGCTTTATTATTTGTAGACTTAGACGGGTTTAAGCAAATAAATGATACTTTAGGACATAAAGTAGGTGATAAAGTTTTAAAAGAAGTCGCTCGTAGAATTAGTAACGTATGCGATCAGCAACTCTACAAATGCAGATGGGGTGGAGATGAATTTTTAATTTTGACTCAATACCAAGATACACCACAGTTAGTCGAATTTGCTAATAATGTACTTCAAAGCATTGGTGCCGAACATGAAAAATACAAATACCAAAAGTGGGTATCTGCAACAATTGGTATAGCTATGTACCCTGAACATGGCGATAGCCTCAATACTTTAATTCGTTCTGCTGATATTTCTATGTACCATCAAAAACGAATAGCAAAAGGTAGCGTCAATATATATAACGACTCCCTTAAACTCAAACAAGAGCGAGAAAACCTATTAAGTTACCGATTAGCGAGTGCAATAAAAGAAAATAGTTTAAGGCTCGTTTTCCAACCCATTGTTGATAGTAGAACAAATAAAGTTACGTCATTTGAGTCGCTATTACGCTGGCAACTTGATGGAGAAAATATTTTTCCCGACGAGTTTATAGCAATTGCGGAACAATACGGTTTAATTACCGAACTAGGGCTTTGGGTAATACAGCAAGCATGTGTGCAGGCTCAAAAGTTTAACCACTTAGAACCTCACATTGCAGTGAGTGTCAATGTATCAGTCATTCAACTCCAAGACCCTGAATTTGTGACTAAAGTTGTTAATATAGTAAACATTTATGACGTAGAGCCTAAAAATTTACATATTGAAATTACTGAATCTGTATTTGCAGAAGACAAACTCACGTTTTTAACCGCTGTAAAAGCACTACAAAAGCAAGGTTTTTGTATCTCAATTGATGATTTTGGCACTGGGTATTCATCGCTTTCTAGCATGTTAGATATAGGTGTAGATATAGTAAAAATAGATAGAAGCTTTATTCAGAATATGGATAAACGTGGTTTGAGCATTATTCATGCGATAGTTCAGATGGCCTCTTCGCTCGATTTTATGGTGGTTGCAGAAGGCGTAGAAACAATAGAGCAATCCAATACGCTTACGGATATTGGCGTATCTCACTTACAAGGTTACTACTTTTCAAAGCCTATGGAGCAAGCATTTGTAAACTCATATTTAAATGAGCAAAATAAGCTCTGTAGCTAGATTTTTAAGATCCTGCCTCAAACCCTTACTTACAAACACATTTCATTAAACAAATTATTACAATTACTTACACTGAGGAAACCTTTTATAGCGTAGTCTAATTGCATCTTAATCATTACAGTTTAACTTATTTGTAGTGGTACTAATTTTTGTAAAAGGATTTAACATGCTAAAGCCTCTTTGTTACTCACTAGCCATTTTACTTACACCAGCAAGCGTTTTTGCACAAACAATGGTAATAAAAACAACAGATGAATTGATCACTACCGATTCCCCCACTCTATTCGCTTATAACAAAGAGTCAAAGCAACTAGAGGTAATTAATTTACTAACCTCAAAAAGTCATGAGCTAACTTTACCTAAAAATGCTTTTGGTTTTGATGTAGCCACTATTGCAAATACAACAGATAAACAGGCGCTAGTGTTAACTGAGAGCGGTGTTTATAAAAGTACAGCAGGAGAAGCTGAGCTTTTATTTAATTACAGTTCAGTGATTAGCCAATTGAAAGTAGATAAATTTGAAAAAATAAATTTTGTTTTTGATGCCAATAATGATGGCCTTAGCGATATTTTAATTCCCGACTTAACTAGTAGTACCTTGTATATTCAAAATAATAAGGGAGCATTCAAGCCAAATAGATTTGAACAAGCAGCTGAGTATAATGGACGATTTTCAGAAAAAGGGCTCACTCTTGAGGTTAATATAAACAACCAACCCGTTATTATTGATTTTAATAAAGACGGTGTAAGCGACTTAGTTTTTGCCAGCGACTTTGGTGCTAATGTATTGTTAGCGAATGCACAAGGTTATGCCGATGCCTTAACCCCTATTAATTTTAATATTGAACTAGGCGAACTAAGTAACGGCGAAACGCGAAAAATTAAGCAGCTCTTAGATGTAAACAACGATGGACTTTTAGATTTTACTACTAGGCAATTTAAACCTACACAAGGTATGGACTCACTAGACATTAAGATAGCCCATACTTTATATTTAGGAAATGAAAGCGGCTTTAGCGCAACGCCTATCAACTTATTTGAAACACAGGGCCCGAGCGAGTTATTGCTAAAAACAGACTTTAATAACGATGGCTTAATTGATTTACAAAAAATGGATTTAGATATTGGTTTAGGCACTATTGCATCAATGGCTATGGGCGGTGGTAGCACAGATGTTGATGTAGAGATGAATTTATACAAACAGCAAAGTGATGGCTCATTTGCAAGTAAGTCAGGCATAGAGCTCGATTTAGAAATGGAAGTAGGTATGAATGGAGGTGAGTCATCACCAGCGCTCTATTTAGGAGATATAAACGGCGATAGCCAAATAGACGCTGTGTACAAGTACAGTAAAAAAACACTGCATATTTATTATGGAGAACAAGACTCTTTACTTAATAAAAAACGTAAAAAACTAAAATTAACACTTCCCAAAAATAATAAAGATATTTTGCTGGTTGATATAAACCAAGATGGTAAAAAAGATTTTGTATTTAAATTTACAGAAAAAGATGGCACCAGCAAAATCAAAACACAATTAAATTAAACATTTTAAAAAGCCAACAAAAAAAGCTCGGCAATGTTAAACACATTAACCGAGCTTTGGACTTAAGACCTAAGGATAAACAGTCAGCTTTACCTCAAGTTATAACACCTAAGCAGTTACATTCAGCAATGAATCGCCTTCACTTAAACCAAATTTTTCTTGTACTGAAGACAAGATAGACTCTTTATCTTCATCAGATAGCTGGCTTGAATATTCAGTAAGTAACTCATCTAAGTAACTTACTACTTCGTCAGTATCAACAGACTCTAATGAGTTTTGTGGCGGTGGCGGCGGGCGTTGCCCTTCAGGTCGTCCTGCATCACCAATGCTTTTAGCATCAAATTCAAGCTCACTCATTAAATCGGCAAGCTCTTTTGTAGGCGAAATACCTTGCTCTTCAAATGCAGCTTGAATACTTTGCGCATCTTCTGCACTTAAGTTTTCTGGATCAAACTCAGCAAGTGTTTCTTTTACAAAGTCAGTTTGTTCAGTGGTTAAAGCACTCACTTGGCTACTTTGTTGAGTCATAAAACTCGATGAACTACCAATACTGTTGATCATTTTAAATCTCCTTTAACGACTACGACGTGGTGGCTTATGTTCACTTAATTCTTGTTCGCTAATTTCGCCATTTCCATCAGCGTCTATTTCATCGAAAATAGTTTGCGCATCACCTTGTGGTGGCGCGCTTTCACTAAATTCAGCAAAGCTTATAACACCATCGCCATCTGTATCTATGCTTGAAAAGTCAGGTTTAGGTGGTGGGTTATCACCGCCTCTAGCGGCCACATTGGCAGAAAAAGCCACTGATAATAATGTAACAGCTGCAAAGATTGAAAAATTCTTCATAGTGGTAACCTTGCGTAAAATATTAATTAGGGTGTATTTATATATTACGCTTGAAAATAGCAAACAATGTGCAAACAATAAGGAAGTGAAAATAAACTCGGTTTTTATCATGTTATTTTTACCTTAGTCATAATTTCGGTTATTGTGCACAGTATAAAAACAGCTAGCGTATACTGTTAATACACATTACAAATATTTAAGGACTCTTTAAATTACATGCTTAACCTTCCAATTTTTCTAGTAGTACAACTGTGAAAATACCTAAACGCCTACAACCTCTTGTTGATGATGGTTTAATCGACGAAGTGATCAGCCGCTTAATGAGTGGTAAAGAAGCCGATGTATTTGTAGTACGTAGTAGTGGTGAAATTCGCTGCGCTAAAGTTTACAAAGATGCTGTTAAGCGTAGCTTTAAAAAAGCAGCCCAATATCAAGAAGGCCGTAAAGTAAGAGGCGGACGGCAAGCTCGTGCAATGGGTAAACGTTCAAGCTATGGCCGTCAATTAGAAGAAGAAATTTGGCAAAATGCTGAGGTAGACGCCCTTTCACGTTTATCACGCGCAGGTGTAAGAGTTCCCGACACTTATTATTGTATTGATGGCGTACTGTTAATGGAGCTTGTGTGTGATGAAGATGGTGATGTAGCCCCGCAATTAGGTCATGTAACGCTTACCGAAGAGCAAGCGATAGAGCAGTATAAAATGATGATTCATTACATCAAACTTATGCTCTGCACGGGTATTATTCATGGTGACTTATCTGAGTTTAACGTGCTTGTAGATACTAATGGACCAGTAATAATTGACCTACCTCAAGCCGTCAACGCTGCAGCTAATAACAGTGCTCAAGCTATGTTTACTCGCGATGTAAACAATATGCGCCGTTACTACGGTGAATTTGCGCCGAGTTTATTAAAAACGCAATACGCTAAAGAAATGTGGGCTTTATTTGAAGAAGCAAGCCTAACGCCAAATACAACCTTAAGTGGTGAATTTGAAGACAGCACCGAAGCTGCTGACGTAGATGCTATTCTTGATGAAATTCAAGCGGCCGAATATGAAGAGTTCGACCGTTTAGAGCGCATTAAAAACGCTGACGAAGAATAAAAACACCCAATACTTACCTATTGAGGATGTACAAAGCGATACCCCACCCCATAAACCGACTGAATCACACTGTCGGTTTGGGTTACTTCATCAAGCTTTTTGCGTAACTTTTTAATGTGGCTGTCTATAGTTCGATGACTCACAATACGTTGGTCTGCATACATAGTATCCATTAAGCTATCACGCGAAAAAATACGATTTGGGTTATTAAATAAAGGTTTAAATAACTGAAACTCAAAATTTGTAAGCTCTATACTAGTTGCTTTGTATTGAACACTGTAAGTACTTTCATCTAGCTTCATTGTTGATGAGCTAATATCTGTAATGCTTGTTAAGCGCCTTAAAATAGCTTTTACACGCGCCACCAGCTCAGCATAGCTAAACGGTTTGCATATATAGTCATCGGCTCCTAATTCTAGGCCGAGTAGACGATCTATTTCCTCTACTTTTGCCGATACCATAATAATAGGCACATTAGAGAACTTTCTTATCGCTTTACACAGCTCAATACCACTTTGCCCAGGTAACATTATATCGAGTAATATTAAGCTTGGTCGGTTGTGCTCAAGCCAAGGTAGCACCTCATTACCGTGATTAATGATGTGTGTTGCGTAATGATGACTTGTTAAAAAGTCGCTCATTAAGTGTGCTAACTTTATTTCATCTTCAACAATAAGTATTTGATCTTCCATACTGTCCTCTAAACCTTTACTAAAGGCAGGCGAATAATAATCGCTAAACCACCTAAACTTGCTTTTTCAGCCGCTATTTCACCCTGATGGCCTTTAACAATATGCTGGCAAATTGATAAGCCCAAACCAGAGCCACCTTCTTGTCGATTTCGAGCGCTGTCAACGCGGTATAAGTACTCAAATAAGTGCGATAAGTGCGTTTTATCAACCCCTACGCCATTGTCTTCTATCGTCATTTCTAAATAAAGCTTGTTTTTAATCTCCATATTACGAGCAGTTAAGGAGATAGTTGAGCACTGTGCGTAGTGCACTGCATTCATTAAAATATTATCAAGCAACTGTAATATACGTGTTTTATCTGCTTCAACAATGGCATGCTTGGAGCTATTTAATAAATAAAAATTTATTTTATGTTGCTCAAATAGTACTTGGTATTTTTGCTCAATAGAATTTAATAATAAACCAATATCAGTTGGTTGTTTGGTGTAGTGCATACCACCTAACTCAGCACTATTTAACATATGTAAATCGTCAATTAAGCGTTTTAAATGCAGCGCCTCGTCGTTCGCAGAACTTATATTTTTATTATTTGGTTCGCGTATTCCAAGTAACATAGCTTCAAGCTCTCCAAGTAAAATACTCATTGGCGTTCTAAGTTCGTGAGAAATATTAGCAAGCCAACGTTTACGTACTTGCTCTTCTTTGGCAAGCGTAAAGGCAAGCGTATTAAAGTCTTCACTAAGCTGGCCTAATTCGTCTTTTCGCTCAAGCGAAAGCTTCGTACTGTATTGCCCCTTAGTAAGCTTGTGCATGCCATTAGCAATCTGCTTTACTGGGCCAACTAAATGCCTCGATAATAAAAAAGACAACAATAAAGTAAGTAGCCCAGCAGTAAGTGCTATAAGCCACAGGTAATTAGTTTGCTGCTTTAAAAAATCGAGTTCATAGCCATCCGCTAAGCTTTTTCTTTTTGATACACCTAAATAAGCGATTGTTTCGCCATTTAAAACAACAGGCGTATTTATATATCTTAAGTCGTCAAAAAGCTTACCAAAGATGCGCTGCTTATTCTTATCAAGTAATACGTAATGCGCTGCATACTCTGGTGGTGGGCGATGATCTCTTTGCCCCATATGCTGAGGTGGTCTAGGCCTTCGCTCTCCCCTGTTAGACTGCCTAGCAGGCATGTCTGGTAAACTGGGTAAAAACTGGCTTGATTGGAGTTGAGACTCAACCAGTCTTAAGAAGCGTTGATCGTCTCCTATTATTTTTTTCCATGAAGCATTACGTTCATATTGTTTTGCTAATTGCGCCGCAAGTGGCTCTAGTGCCTTTAGTTCTTTTGCATTAACAAAATCAATAACACCTTGGCCGATACTGTACTGAATAAGTACAACTAACCCCGCAATAATGCTAAAAGTAAAGCTAAATAATATTAAAAAAAGTTTATTATGGATTTTCATTAATGCGTGTTTTCAACCTTGCTGGGAAAGCTTTCAAATCGGTATGTTATAAAGTCTTTGGTTTGATCGTTAACATACAACGTAGCAACTATTTTTTTGCCTTTAGCGGTCCAGTACATATGACCATGATTATTTAAAGTAACAGATACTGTATTTATGCCACTTTTAAATAAGTTAGCAGGTAAATGCAATGCGTGTCCGTATATTCGCTGTATTTTAACGCCATTGATATACAGATGGGCATGCCCTTGTAAAAAACCACTACTTGGGTTTGTAGTTGCGCTCATCATTTGTTGCATACTCATTGTATCAGCTGGCGGAACAGATAAATCATAACGCTGCGTGTTTAATACTAAGTTATAACCCGACATACTATCTTTTAATAACGTAAGGCTCAGCGCCGGTATAAGAGCATTATTTGGCACAGCTATAGGCATATGACTATGATCCATCATTTCCTGCTGCGCATAAAGCTTAACGCTAAATAACGCAGTAGAAATAAGGACCAATGCGTATTGAACATAAGGCATATCGACTCCTTAAACGCCTGGCGGCGGCCCCATCGTTTCGCCAGTATCACAGCGACCAATTGAATTATCGGCTAATTGCCCCTTAAAACGCGGCCCTATTTGATAAGGGAAAGCAGGCTGTAATTTACCATCGCTGTCTAGCGTGAGTGTTATATGGTAGTGATAACCCTTACCATCATTAGTATCGTGGCCGTTATGCTCATCTAATTGAGCACCTGTTACTGTTTTTTGTGCATAGTAATAATCCTCAAAATAGTAACCATCATCAGCATTAAGAGTGTTCCCTGAAAGTGTCGTTACTTCTTCACCTATACCAGGGCCTGCTTCACTTACTTGAGTGCCTTGGCTAATGTCGTACTGGTCAACTAATATACAGCTACGTTCACCTTCACTACCACAGCCTCCTTCGCTTGTTGCAGCGCCATAGTCACGTATTTCCCAGCCACTCACAGCAAGTTGCCCATCACTTTCGTAAGGGCCATAAAGAGGATAGCCATCAGCAGCAAAACCATAAATAGGAGAATGTGCATCGCCATCATCTTCCAATAAACCAGCCAAGCAACTTGTGTAAAAATGATGATGGTATTCACCATTTGCGGCATGCCCACCACATATATCTACATCGTATTGCTCTGCAATTGGAGCCAGCGTATACCACACATTATCACCATAACTCATACCATCGCCCCAGTTAAATATACTGGTACCATTTACCATTAAGCCAACTGTGCCTAAGCCTGTTTCACATGTTTCGGTGCCTGACAAATCAGTAGGGGTAACCGGGAAATAGGCCTCTATACTTTGCTCTGTAGGGCAGCTCGGACCTGGCGGCCAGTAACCTGCGCCACCTGTATCATTACAGTTTTGAGTGCTACTTATATAACCGATGTCTTCACCAAATAAAACAGTCTGTCCCACAACAGCTGAGGTAACCCCATTATAAAAGTCGCTTGTTGCGCGCGGGCGATTGTTTAATGCATCAACCTGTTCTTGTGTGAGGGTAATATCGTACTTTGGAATATCAGTTGTTTGCACGTACATGTATTCAACATCTGTGCTTTCTTGTGTAATAGTAACAAGTTCGGCCGACTGCACATCTTCAACCACAGCACCATTATTTTGTATGTAAGTAGACGTTGTATCGTTGTTAATTATCCAACTTGCAAGCTTTACATCTGTATTTGATAAAGCTACAGAGGATGCAACAACGTTAATTGTAACAGTGTCAATCACAGCGCTGTTTACGCCATCTTCAGCGCTTAATTCAAACACTAACGACTCGTCAGTTAGTACTTCTGGCGCTGTAAATTCGCTCGTTAATGTTGTACTTGATGTAAGCGTAACAGTGGTACCTGATGTTTGCGACCAAGTTACAGATACGTCGTCATCGTCTTCAACGCTTGCATTTAAATAAACGGTATCGCCTGCGTAAACTGTTTGATCAATACCCGCATCTACGCTTGGTACACTGTTACTAACAGTATCGCTGTCTGTGGTTGTATTTGTTGATTCGCTATTACATGCTGTTAATGCAATACACAGTGCACTTAAGCCAAATAATTTTGTGATGTTTGAGGTGTTTTTCTTATAAAGCGCTTTCACTATTTGAACCTTTTACATTTACGTTTAATAAATAAACTTAACAAGTAAAAGTGCAAACAATGTGCACAAATTATAAAATATTAAACGCCCATATTATGATGGACGTTTAAGAACAAATTTATCTCTTGTGGTTGCGTAATAATCTCCGCCCATACGACCTACTGAATCTAAATTAGTAGGATCTATATAGCCATCAACCAATGTTTCATCTTCAACGCAAATACCAACAATATCTAACAGTATCATTTGCCCGCCACCGGGTTCGCTTGAAAATGTAATCACTTCTCTAAGTTTACATTCGTAGCGTACTTTTGAATCGGCAACACCTGGGACGGCAACCATTTCACTCGCTACCTTAGTAATATTAGCCGCATCAAATTCACTCACATCACTGGCGTAGTTTGTGCAGCTTTGATTCATTTTTTCAACCTGAGCATGGCTTACAATATTAACTACACACTCTTTAGTAGCTAATACATTCGCTAAAGTATCTTTAATTGCTTTATCTCGAGGATTTACCTGCGTAACACTCAGTACTGGCGGGTTACAGCTCGCTACAGTAAAAAAAGAATATGGCGCCACGTTTGCCACTCCATCTTCATTTAATGTACTTACCCATGCGATAGGCCTTGGGCTGATACCGCCTACTAAGTAAGAGTAAACATTTTGGTTGGTATTTTCGGTGAGATCTAAAAACATATTTTTTCAACTAAATAAGAATATCAACATGCCTAATATCTTA
>Ga0207907_100277_pt1 | contig 18846 bp, 18 predicted proteins | sample LinPmetageLP52_FD_184062 | JGI IMG/M metagenome (GOLD analysis project Ga0207907, IMG submission 184062) | Marine viral communities from the Subarctic Pacific Ocean - LP-52 (SPAdes) | ecosystem: Environmental > Aquatic > Marine > Oceanic | place: Pacific Ocean | collected 2011-08-26
CCTTCGCCAAATTTTGCTGAGATATTTTCAAATAACGGTTTAGCACCAAATTGCATGGTGATGTTAGCTGTACTAATAATAGCGCTACCCTCCAAGGGAGACAGGATGTATTTAAATTGCGCGCAGTTTAAACCAAAATGGCCTATTTTTCTATGAAAGTTTAAAGGCACACGCACTTAACGGCTCGCAATTTAAACACGCTTTAGATTACTAATTATTATTCAATTTGAGTACACTAAAATTCATCGATAAACAATTCTACAATTCGCACTAAAATTTAGAGTAATTACTTTTAACGTGTTTGCGTGTTTATTTAACTCATTTATGTATATGCGATCATATAAAAAGGCTATATTTATGAAAATAAAGCACTTTAGAGCTTTTGCACTAGTCGTTGTTTTTTAAACAACATGAAAATAATTCAAATTAAAAAACTTCCCCCCTCTTTTTTCTAATCCTTTTTACTTATTAGTTAACTGTAAAAACAAACCTCAGCAACACATAAAAAACAACGTTAACCTTAAGTGAATATTCATTAATTTTTACGCTCAAATTTATTGAGTATTTTTCACTTTTGAGCTGTTTATTGCTTTGCTAGTCTTCGAGCCTGAATTTTTACCTACGCACTATTTACACAGGGCACACACAAGATGAGCAAAAAATTAGCAACACTGTTCAGCGCAAGTATTGTATTAGCACCAGCAGTTTCTGCGGTTGAATTATACAAAGATGATAAAAACACCGTAAAAGTAGGCGGATATCTTGATGTGCGTGTAATCAACACACAAAACGAAACCGAAGTAGTTAATGGTACTTCGCGTATCAACTTTGGGTTTACTCGCAAACTTAAAAATGACTTCTCTGCCCTTGCACTTGTGGAATGGGGCGTAAACCCAGTGGGTAGCAGCGACATTATTTATAATAATCGCTTTGAATCAATTCAAGATGAGTTTTTGTACAACCGTTTAGGTTATGCCGGCCTTTCACATGAAAAATACGGCCAGCTTACGATTGGTAAGCAATGGGGCGCATGGTACGACGTGGTATACGGCACGAATAACAGCTTTGTATGGGATGGTAATGCCGCTGGTGTTTACACGTACAACAAAGATGACGGCGCAGTAAACGGTACAGGCCGTGGCGATAAATTAGTACAATACCGTAATAGTTTTAACGACTTTAGCTTTGCAGTACAAGCGCAACTTAAAAACAGTGAATTTTATACCTGTGACGTGAGTGACATTACAGAAGAAGAATGTGAAACGCTTTGGAATGCAGGCGATACAGCTGCCCAAGAAGTAGAATTTAATTACACATTTGGTGCATCTGTTACCTACACTCCTACCGATATGCTAACCCTTACAGCAGGCGTTAACCGTGGCGAGTTTGATTTAACCTTTGGTGATGGCTCTACTCGTAACGTTGAAGATTTAATTTATGGCGCTGGTATTATGTGGGGCAGCATTGATAAGCAAGGCCTTTATGTTGCTGCAAATGTTAATAAGAACAAAAACCACGATACAGACAATATTGGTCGTTTAATAAAAGACGCCATTGGTATAGAAACGTTTGCATCGTATCGCTTTGATAATGATTTTCGCCCTTTCATTGCCTACAACGTATTTGATGCAGGTGATGATTACGTAATTCAACCAAACTTTAACGCTGATCCGAACGATGAATTTAAACGACAGTTTGCCGTTATCGGGCTCCATTACTTAATTGATGAAGACACCATTGCTTACGTTGAAGCACGTAAAGATTTTAGTGACTTTGAAAGCGATGATAAAGATCAGCAAGCACAAATGGAGCAGTCAGAAGATGACGGCATCGCATTTGGATTTAGATATAAGTTTTAAAACGAGCACTCCTCCCTAAGCACAACCCTTTTAGCCCTTTTAACTTTTTAACTGGGCTTTTTTTACGCCATGCTTTTTTGTATTTGTTGCCTTGCATTAAGCGCTATATCAACAAATGCATTTACAGCTGCATTAGTCGCTGCTTTTTTAAATTGAATTTCTACCGGTATTTGCGTAGTTACATTATTAAGCTTAATAAAGTGGCACCCATCACTGTATAACTTACGCACGCAATAAGGCGCAATAGCAACGCCAAGCCCAGCGGCCACCTCGGTGACTAACGTTTGCATATGTCGAGGTTGGCTAATAATGTTCGGTGAAAACTGTGCTTTTTTACACTGCAAAATGGTTTCATCAAAAAGCCCAAGTGCCTCTTCGCGATTAAAAATAATAAATTGCTCATCTTTAAGACGCTCTAAATCAATGCTTTTACTAGTAGCAAGAAAATGGTTTTGATTAACAATAGCCACTAACGAGTCAATATAAATACAGTGGCTTAAAAACTCATCGGCAATTGAGCTTGGTAACGCTCGAGAAAACGAAATATCAATACGCTCATTTTTAAGTGCCTCTATTTGCTCTGTAGCTGTCATTTCGATAAGTGTAACGTGAACTTGTGGGTACTTTTCTTTATAGCTACGAACGAGCGACGCCATAAACGATAAACACGCAGAGCTTAAATGGGCAATCGTTAGCGACCCAATTTGACCATTTTGAGCGCGCTTAACTTTTGTTTTGGCCTGTTGAGTTAACTCAACAATTGCATTTGCATCTTTTAATAACTGTTCACCCGCTTCAGTAATAGCGACATCGCGTGAATTTCGTAAAAACAATACAACATCAAGCTCGCTTTCAAGCTGTGCAATATGCCTACTAATTGCAGGTTGCACGGTATGTAGCTCTTTTGCAGCTTCTGAAAAGCTCTGATACTTAGCCACGCTCACAAAGCTTTTTAATGTTTTAATATCCATAACACACCTTAAATACAATATTTGTATAGATTCTATAAAATAATATCATTTTTGTTATAGGTAAAGAACTCATACCATAGCCCTACAGTTAACAAAGCAAGATAGCTATGACCAAGCCTGAACAAAACCAGCAGTTAAGTCGATTTATTTTATTACTAATGACCGCTGCAATTGCAGCAACCGCTGCAAACCTATATTACAACCAACCCATACTGCCTTTAATGAAAGTCGCGTTTAATTTAACCGACGCTCAATTAGGGAGTATTCCTGCACTAACCCAATTTGGTTATGCCTTTGCGCTTTTATTTATATCGCCCCTTGGTGATTCACTGCCAAGGCGAAAACTAATCACTATTTTGTCTGGTTTGTTAGTTGCAGCATCACTCATTGCGGCATTAGCGCCCAACTTAACCGTATTACTTATAAGCGTATTTTTAATTGGCGTAGGCGCCAATATTACTCAGCAACTCATTCCCTTTGCGGCTTCAATGGTGAGCGCTCAAAACAAAGGCGCCACACTTGGTACGTTAATGATGGGGTTAACACTTGGAATATTACTTTCACGTACGTTGAGTGGTTTTGTTGGTGATCACTTTGGCTGGCAAAGTGTTTTTTATATGTCGGCGCTATTAGCCACATTGTTTGGCACCCTACTTTATGTATTTTTACCCGTTAATAAACCACATGCTAATTTAAGCTACTTAGCGCTTATAAAAAGTAGTTTAAATTTATTTAAACAATACAAGCAACTGCGTATGTTTACGTTTTCAGGCGCATTTTGGTTTGCATCGTTCAATGTGCTTTGGGCAACGCTTGCAATCTATGTAAACAATGAGCCATTTAATTACAGTGCTCAACAAGCAGGATTATTTGGTGTTATAGCCCTTGCAGGTGTTATTGGCGCAAAATTAGCGGGTAACTTTGTAAGTAAGCTTGGTTCTAAAAACGTTATTGCCATATCGCTTAGCTTAATTGCAATAGGTTTTTTAATTACCGGACTATTTGGTAGCAGTTTAGTGGCGTTAATAGTTGGCATTATACTCATAGACTTTGGGGTATTTTGCGCTCAGGTATCAAACCAAGTACGGGTATTTAGTATAGATCCAAGTGCACAAAGCCGAATAAACGGCATTTATATGCTCGGTTATTACATTGGTGGTGCTGTTGGGTCTGCTGCAGGTGTAAAAGCATTTGATTTATACAAATGGGATGGCGTAATTGGCATAAGTATTACTTTTATAGTTATTAGCGGAGTTTTTAATGCCCTTGCTAAAAAAGCTTAATTTTTACATTAATTGGAGAAACGATGAATTCACTCAAAGCGGCCGGTAGCTTTACGTTATTATGTATTGCCAGCTTAACCATAATGGTTGGCACTCTTTTAGCGCCAGGCTTAGTTAGTATTTCAAACGGTTTAGGTATAACTAATAACACTGTACTTTTAATTACATTACCTTCTTTAGGTGCTGTTGTATTTGCGCCAATTGCCGGGCGGTTAATAGATAAATATGGCGCGTATGAACTTTTAATAATTGGATTATTTTTATATGGCTTTGTAGGGGCTAGCGGCTATTTTTTATATGGTCCAACACTTGTATTTATTAACCGATTTATTCTTGGTGGTGTAACGGCCATAGTGATGGCTGGCTGTACTGTATTAATTTCTACTTGGTACAAAGGTGAAGCTCGCTTAGGCATGATAGCTAAACAAGGCATGGCAATAGAACTTGGCGGAGTAATATTTTTATTTTTAGGTGGTTATTTAGCTTCACAGTTTTGGGGTTTACCGCTAGCGCTTTATTTAATTGCCTGGGTATTTTTAGCCATGCTTTTGTTTTTTGTTCCAAGCAAACATAAAGCAAGCAACCAAGTTGAAGAACACATAACTGATAATACAAAAGCCGTTATTGGCGCCTTTTCATTAAAAGGGGTTTATATAGTTTCTACCCTCGCGATGACTATATTTTTTACCTCCACCGTTTTATTACCTATTACTATGAGTGCACTTGACTATAACGAATCTCAAATAGGTGAATTACTCGCATTTATATCGTTAGTAGCTGTATTTACAGCGGGCGTAATGCCAAAAGCAACTAAGCTAATTGGTGAAACAAACGTACTGGCACTGGCGTTTTTAGGTTTTGGATTATCGTATGTATGTTTTACCCAACCAAGTACCCTAGTTTTAATTTTAGGTGCAATATTAATAGGTATAGGTTTTGGCTTTAGTATCCCGCTTTTAAACCACATGACGGTAGAACTCAGCGCAGAAAACGTACGTGGTCGTAACTTATCGTACTTTACTATGGCGGTATTCTCTGGGCAGTTTTTTACCTCGTTTATGGAATATATACCTGGGGGAATTCATAACGTATTTATTATTTGCTCCGTTTTAAGTGCTGTTGTTGCTGTTACCTTATTTGTAAAAAATAAAAAGCCAGCTGCTTGAGCGGCACCTTAGCTAAGGCTAGTTAAAACTAAATTTATAAGAGATGAACGGTAACTCCGCATCTCTCTGTTTATTTACTTTAAAATTTAACCCTATTGCATAGATAGGTACTAAAACAAACCTAGTATGATGTGTTCTTGTAGTAATCCACCAGCGGTTACGTTTAAATAAGCCTAACTTTGCTTAACTTCATTTTGTTTATTCAAAATAAGGTCTCTAGCAGTAATCATGTTTAAGCGTTAAGCAATTAGGTTTAACATAATAACCAACAAAGCCATTGCTGTATATAAGTACAGCGGTGGCTTTTTGAAACTCAATACGCCTTACCCTTAAAAATAAAGAGTAAAACTACTTAAATAACAGACAGTTAGATGAATAGTAAACGAGTGCATGTTAGCTTAATAATATAGCAAATAGCATTAACTGTATATTTATACAGTTAATGCTATTTGGTTAATCTTTGTACAAACTCTTTATAATCAACTAGAGCTTTTGCCAAACTTTGCTTAGGGTTGTCATTATGTTCTGCGTTTGGGTTAACTGTGCTATGCCACATTAAATTAGCGTTAGGATTTGCGTTAAGCGTTGCTTCTAAATTTTGGAAAGCCTCCAACATTAGCGGATGCTCTGCCCCGCCAACCGTTAAATATAAAAATGTAGGCGCTTTAATTTTTGGGTTATTTGTTTTTAAAAAGTCACTAAAGCGTTTAACAACACTCATATCGTCGTACCAAGCTGCAGGGCTAAATGCAAAATATCCATTAAATAGCTCAGGTTTAGTATGCAGTGTATAAAGTACAAAGCTTCCCCCTGCCGAAAATCCACTTAATATACGCTGATCATTCAATTTATAATGGGTTTGCAAATAAGGGAGTAATTCGGCTTCTATAAACTTTAAAAACTTATGAGCCTCTCCATTAGGTTCTAAAAGCGTTTGAAACTCGGGGCGAGGCTCAGTATTTACCTCTTGGCGAGCATAAGGCGGCACTAAGTCACGGTTACGTGTAGTTTTCCAAAACTTATTAGGGATAGATACTAATATAGCACCATCCCATTCACCGGCTTTTCTTTGCGCGGTTAAAGTACGATCCCAATTATCTAAATTAAAATTACCGTCTGTTTTAATAATTAATGGGTAAGCTTTACTCTTATCGTAATTGGCAGGCAACCTAATAAATACCTTACGCGATTCGTTAAGCACTTTAGACTCAATGGTTATGTCAGTAAACGCCGATACATAATGGTTATAATATCTAATAGCCGTTACAGCCAAAGCTACCATCACAATGGCCAAACACACATTTACTAAATGGTACTTTGATATTTTTATTGCCATTAGCGAATCCTCTTTTGCATTTAATCTATTTTTACCCATTGCTCTATTTCAAGCGCCGTCATAATTAGTTCTACCGAAAAAGCCGCTAAAATCATGCCCATTACGCGAGTTAAAATAGATGCGCCGCCCGTACCAATTAGTTTAATAATTTTACCCGAAAGTAGTAACAGTATTAATGTGACTCCTAATACACCAAGCGTAACAAGCGCAGTGCCGATTTGAGTGGTAATGGGGTGTATATGGTTATCTGTAAGGAGTATTACAGCCAAAATAGCGCCTGGCGTAGCCGTTGCAGGTATAGCCAGTGGAAAAACAGCTATATCGTGCCCTGGATCTTGCTTTGCTTTATTAGAGTCGCTGCCAAAAATCATTTGCAGGCCAAACAAAAACAATATAATTCCGCCCCCTAACTGAAACGAAACCAACCTAATACCCATCGCATTAAGTATTAGCTGCCCTATTAATATAGAACCCAGTAAAACAGCCCCGGCATAGATCACCGTTTTAAATGCAGTTTTACGACGTTGTTGATCATTTAAATGAGAAGTAAGCGCCGCAAATAGTGCCATGGTGCCTATTGGGTCTATGGTAGCCCAAATAACGAGGGCATCTTGAGATAGTTTTTCTAGCATATAAAATCCTTGTTAAGCGAACACGTTTTAAAAACTCGGGTAACAAATTCATTTGCTTACACTTCACTATAAGTCAAAGAGGTAGAATTTTATATTTTATTTGTTCCTGTAATGATAAATTTCTTAACGAGTATTCACTATAACTGCTTATGCCATATAGAATGCTCGCGCAAACTAAATCCCAATTTTAAAAGTAAATTATGAGAACGCGCATTATGCGCGCTTACCTCAGCGCTTAAATGTTTAAGGCCAATATGCTGTTTAAGTGTTTTTATGAAGCCAGTTATTACCTCAAACATAACGCCTTTATCCCAAAAGTTTGGGTGAAGCTCAAAACCAATAAACGCACTACTTTTACACGCCGATAAATTGTAAAGCCCACAGGTCCCCATTAACTCGCCGGTAATATTATGTTCAATTGCAACTCTAATCACTTCGCCTTCGTAATAGGCGGTAATATCATCTTGAATTAGTTGTTTAATTTGGCTTTTACTCAGCGGCGTATTGTAATCGTTAAACTCGCTCACTTGCGGGTGATTCAAAATAGTAAATAATTGCGGGGCATGTTTGTGGGTAATTAAACGCAAAGTAACGCGTTCGAGCTCAATTGTTTTAAACATTTTATTTAGTGAATTAAAATAGCGCTTTATGGGCAAGCATTATTAACTTACCATACCCTATTAACAAGCATTATATTTAAAGTAATAACAGTACAGAGGCTCAAATGAGTGATGATTTTAAAGTAATACAACCTACCACAACTGTGTATTGTCCTAAGCGCGGCGAGGGCTGGACCCTAACCGGCATTACTAATATAAATGAGTTTACCTCAGTCATGTTTGATGGCACACGTTACACGCTTCCCGCTCGCGAAATAGTAGAAGAGCTACTCCCTAACCAGCTAGCTCGAGAACAAAATAGCTAACGCCCCAATAAAAAAGGCTGCAGTTATGCAGCCTTTTTTATAATTTACGCAAATTTAAAATGTATCGTCTTCACTGTATACATTTACTTTGAGCTCGTCGTCGTCTTCAAATACAACAAACGAAATAGGCTTACAGCATACTTGGCAGTCTTCTATGTATTGCTCATCAATGTCAGCTGCATCAAGTAATACTTCAATGCTTTCGCCGCAATACGGGCAACTTATCGATTTTTCGGTTAACTGGTTCATTTAACACCTGCTACTTTTATCTCAATGCTTTCACTTTAATAAACACACTCTAATAATACAACATTGTGCTACAGAGATTAGCTCATGTACGTATGGCCTTAATTAAAAACCATTACGTATATTACTTTTTCCGCTATTCACGTTAGCCTACTAAAAATAATGAAATAGGTTTTACAGTTAAAGGGTCTAACTATTAAGAATATGTATTTAAACCCACACTAGAGGTAGATTATTATATGAAAAACTCACTTACGCTTGCATTAACATCTGCCGCAATTTTGTTTAGCACTTTTTCTCATGCTGCAAAAACCGAAAAAGCAGTGTTAGCCGGTGGTTGTTTTTGGTGTATGGAAAGCGACTTTGAAAAACTCGAAGGCGTAAAAGATGTAATATCTGGTTTTACAGGCGGTAAGCTTAAAAACCCGACCTACAATGGCAATCATCAAGGTCATTACGAGGCTGTGCAAATTACTTACGATCCGGATGTGGTGAGCTACAAAGGTATACTTGATCACTATTGGGTAAATATTGATCCCTTTGATGCCAAAGGCCAATTTTGTGATAAAGGGCCAAGTTATTTAAGCGCAATTTTTGTAGCTAACGAGCAAGAACGAAAAATAGCAGAGCAAACCAAGCAAGCCGTTGTAGACGAGTTCCCTAATCAAACAGTGGTAACGCCAATATTAAGTACCAGCACCTTTTACCCTATTAAAGGTAAAGAGAGCTTTCATCAAGATTATTATAAAAATAACCCTATTCGTTACAACACATATCGTTGGCGCTGCGGCCGCGATAGTCGCCTAGAAGATATTTGGGGCGATAGAGCAACTCACTAACAAGTTAATAATTATAAATTTGATGGGTTAGGTGTTAACTCATCAAATTTAATCGTTATTTTTAAACTCTTTATTTAAATTATCATGCTCTGAGAGCGTGTGTCGTTTAGGTATAAGAACCATCTCTAACCGCTAACCTCTAACCTCTAACCTCTAACCTCTAACCTCTAACAATAAACACTAAATTATACAATTCGCCCCCAATTATAAACATTATTTTGATACTGTTTCCTAAAACAGCTTATTTATCTAACTTTATAAATATAATAAATTGCACTCCTAGATTGATACAAACCAATTCAATAACGGGAGTTACACATTATGTCTGCCACCCAATTACAACTTGCTCGTGCTCTAGCGTTACCTCCGAGAGAGGCCATGTTAAACCGTGAGCACTCTGTACAGCATTTCTGGTACAACAACGACCAACTACTTACACAAGCCTGGAAAGAGTGGGAAGAAACCGAAGTAGATACAACCATCTTTACCCTTGACGATTCGTTACTAGATAAAAACTTACGTGAAGCCGTTAATGCTGCATGGCAAGATCCATCAAAAGAGCATTTAGTAAAATCACTACTAGAAGAAGTGGCTCCTGATGTGTTTCAGTTCCAATTTTTTGACCCTGAGCGCCTAGCCGTTTTACGTGGCTACCTTGAACAAGTATGGAACTCTAACATTCCTATGCGTCCACCGTACGGTATTGTATTAAACCGCCGTGGTGCCATGCTCGACAAACGATCTGAGGGCTATTTAGCAGCGCCAAGTTTTCAAGCATTTTATAACGAAATGCTAAACACTTATATGCGCCCTATTTCGCGCTTATTGTTTCCTGAAATAATTGGCTACGATACGCAAACATTTGGATTTTCTATTTACTACGATCCAAATACAGATGCATCGATTCGCCCACATACCGATGCATCAGCGGTAACGTTAAATATTAATTTAAATTTACCGGGTGAGGAATTTACAGGTTCTGAGCTTGATTTTTACGACCAAGTAAATGGTAACGTTGTACAACTTGGCTTTAAACCAGGCACCGCAATGATACACCGAGGCAATGTACCTCACGCAGCAAAACCTATTACCAGTGGCGATAGAACAAACTTTGTATTATGGCTGTTTGGTGATCGCGGCCGTTTACCAGCGCAAGGCGCACAACGCCCTGGGATAGAGGCTAAAGAGCGTTGGAGTACACCGGTTACAACACCTGATGGTTACGCGCCATTTTAATATTGTTTAAAAAAACAGATAACTATCAGCCCATTAAAGCTAACTAATAGTTAGTTTAATGGGCTTTTTACTTGTTGCATAACGAGTTAGTTACTATCTTTTTAATATTAATAATTAATTTATTGCAGAAAAAATGACGTTAAACACCATTATAATAGCCACATTACTAATGTCGCCTTTTGTTAGTGCCACCACCACACAACAAAAGCTCGTTGTAGGCTTTGGTGAAAAACTCCCCCCTTTTGTATTTCCTCAGTCAAATAGTGGCTTAACAGTAGATATTATTACAGCGGCTTTAACACCACTGGGCTACAAAATTGAGGCACTTTATTACCCGTATACAAGGCGTGCTAAAGACTACAAAAAAGATAAAATTGATGTAGTAGCAGATATCAATTTAAATACTGCCAACGGAAACCTCCTAAAAGGCTATTTATCAAGCGAGTCTTATGTTTACGAAAATGTAGCTGTCGCTTTAAGTAAAAATAACTTTAACCTTAGTAAAATAGCCGATTTAAAAAATTATAGTTTATTGTCTTGGCCAAGTGCAGCCATTCACCTAGGGGATGAGTATGCAAATATGGTTAAAGCTAACCCGCGTTATAACGAAATCCACGACCAATCGCTTCAAGTTAAGTTTTTGTACTTATATAAGGTTGATGTAATACAAATGGATAAACAAAGCTTTAACTACTTTCGCGCAAATATAAAAGATATTGATACAACACAAAAAATTGATCGGTTCGCTTTATTTGGTAAAAGTCCTAATGGGTATTTATTTAAGTCCAAAAAAGTGCGCGATGACTTTAATGTACAACTTAAAAAGCTCAAAGAATCCGGCGAGTACAAACAAATATTTGATAAATACCTAGAATAATTAATTCAAATAAACAAAAGGCTACCTAATTAAAGCAGCCTTTTTTAGTTTTGAATTTATATTTTAAAATTAAAAGTTTAAAACTTATATGATGCAGAAAACTTAACGTTTCTTGGTGTACCAGGTTGTACCCACGCATCGGCAAACGAGTTTGTGTAATACGTTTCATCAAACAGGTTATTTACCTCAGCCGTAATTCCAATCGCGTCTGTTACATCGTAATTTACAAAAGCACGGGCTGTTGTGTAGCTTGGTAACTCAAAGTCGGTACCAAAAAAGCCGTTACGCTTACCCACATGTAATAAACCACCACCATACTTAATGGCTTTACCGTATAGAACTGTTGATTGTACTAATTGTAAGCTAAGCTGTTGCTCTGGCACGTTTAATAGTGACGCGCCCGCTTCTACTGTGTAACCAAAGTTGGCATCAAAAAATGAGTTTTCGATTGTTGCATCAACGAACGCATACGACGCCCAAACTTCAAGCGTATCGTTAAGCTCACCCGTTAGGTCTATCTCTATCCCTTTACTTTGTGCTTCACCAATGGCTGCAAAAGTAAACGCTTTTGCATCGTCTACAACAAGCATATTGTCTTGCTCTACTTTAAACACGGCAACAGTACCAAATAATGCGCCATCGTTTAATGTAAATTTAACACCCAGCTCAGCAGATGTAGATTGGTTTGGCTCAAAACCATCGCCATTGGCATCGGCACCCGAAAGCGGACGGAAGTTCTCACCGTAAGCACCATAAACAGATACATAATCGCTTGCTTCATAAACTACACCAAACTGCGGGCTCACGCGTGACTCAGTTTGTTTAGTGTTAGTGTTAGCTAAGCGGTTATTTAAGCGCTGCTCGTAATCATCAAAACGTGCACCAATACGTATATCTAACTTATCGGTTAGGCTTATTTGATCTTGAATGAATACTCCTACCGACTCTTGAATCTCTACGCGGTCAGTATTTGATGTTGGCGTTGGTAATTCATACGCGCCGTAAACAGGGTTAAATACATTAATGTATTGATCGCCACGTACACGTAAAATGACTTGGTCGTTTTCAAATTTATCGGCATCAACACCCATAATTAAACGGTGCTCAAACCCGCCAAGCTCAAGATTACCACTTAACTCAGTTCTAAATACTTGGTATTTCGCATCAAAGTCGCGGTAGCGTCTAAAGCGATTTACTTCGCCATCAACTACGCCACCAAAACCGGTTTCGGTTGCAAAGCCTTCCATAGAGGTATCACGGTAGTTTGCACCAAATAAAATGCTCCAGTTATCATCAAAGTCATGAATATACTCTAACTGGTGCCCTAGTACATCGGCTTCAATTGGGCCATCGCCCGGCTCACCTAAAAAGCGGCTTTCAGGTATAAGGCCAAGTTCGCCATCTATGGCTAATACACCTCTATCAAACGGTACTTCTTGGTCGCTATATTCAAGCTCGTATATTAGTTGGCTGTTATTATTAATATTCCACACGATTGACGGGCTAAAGCCTTGCTTAGTGGTTTCTATGGTATCTCTAAAGCTTTCGGCGTCTTCATAAAAACCAACCAGTCTAATTGCTACGTCGTCGTTAAGCGCCGTGGTGTAATCAACATCGGCGCGGTAAGTATCAAAACTCCCTACAGAGAGCTTAATTTCGCCTGCGGTGTCAAACGTTGGGCGTTTAGTAACTAGGTTTACGGTGCCACCTGGTTCACCACGGCCAAATAAAGCCGCGCGCGGACCTTTTAAAACCTCTACCGACTCAATACCCGACAAATCACGTGAGCCACCAAAGCCACGTCCTGCATTAAAGCCATTTACTAAGTAATTACTTGGCAGGTTTTCATCGCCTACAAAACCACGCAACGAAAAGCTATTCCACAGCCCACCAAAGTTGTTTTGGCGCGCAACCGAGGCTGATAAATCAAGCGCTTGATCAAGGCTTACTGCGCCTGCGTTTTCAAGGGCTTCTAAATCAATTTTAAGCTCTGACTGAGGTGTTTCTAAAGGGCTAAAGTTACCTTGATAAGCCTGGCGAGATGCAACAACGGTTACTTTTTCAATTGCGTCATCCTTTACGCTTTTACTTTGCTGGTTTTGCTCAGCGGCCATAACGTGGCTGCTAAATAAGCTTACTAAGCAAGTACTTAAATAGGTGAGCTTAAGCCCTTTTGTATTGGTTTTCATTGTGAACCTTGTGAGTAATGTACGTATTTTATAGTTATGTAGTAATTTTAATCGCGCTAAACAGGTACGTTTAGCGCTGTATTCTTAGTTGCTGCTTTGCGTGGTGTTTTCAAAGAGTGGCATGTTTTCAAGGGCTGCTTTAGTTGGGTCGCCTTTGTAAAATAACCACGGGTAATAAAACTCGCGTAATTGTTGATGATAATCTCTAATTTGCTGCTCATAAGCATACGCGGCAATTGAATCGGTATTGGCTGCACGGGTTAAGCTGCGCTGCAATAACAGCGGTGGCGAAACCCAAGATACAAAACCGGCTAACTCGTATTTTTTAGCGGCTGCGTCGCGATAGGCCTTTGAAAGCTCTGCCGCTTTTAAATCGCCCATTTGTTGAAATGCGTAATACCACTTCCATTCAAATTCGCTTTTCATATCAATATATGGTGCAAGCGCTGGGTACTCTTTAATGAAAGGCTGCATAGTGGCAGATTTTGGTAAATCCCACGCATCATTTACGGCCTCGCGTTGAGTAAGCATAATGTCGCCACCTTTAGGCGAATGCACTGACTTGTTTATAGCAAGGTCGCCTAAAATAGGAATAATAAAAGCAAACAACACCCACAAACCAATTAAGCTAGAGGCAACACGTGGCGCACTGGTTGCATTTTTACCCCACCACACGCTTAGTGCAGTCCAAAATGCAAGGTAGGCAATACAGAGCAGCGATACATACGCCACTTCATACGCACTTGCCCCAGCTATAAATCCGCCTACAAAAAATGGCAGCATTAAACACACTATTATTGCTACAAACCTTACGGTTATACGAGCGCCCCACAAAGCAAAGTAAGACTTAGCTGTAGTGACTAATAAATCGTGCCTACCGCTGGTACGCTCGCTTGCAAATAAATCATGAAACAACAAAATAATAACCAGTGGCGCAAGCGCACTAATTACAAACACAAAATCTATTTTACCGGCTTGAGCCAGCTCAGCATTTTGTGCATCGCTTTCGTAAATTTGCCCCTCAAGCGCTAATAAATTAATGCGGTGTTTCCACGGAAATATATCGCGCTCGCCTAAAGCAGCAAATGCCAGGTTAGATGGCTGCGAGTACGTTAAATGAAAGCTGTAATAAGCCAACATGCCTGCATCGCTTTGCTTTTTCTGTACTTTGGCGCGGTCGCTTTGATCTGCTGCTTTTAAGCGCTCTATTGTTTGCTGCTGTGCGCTTACTTCGCTTAACCCGCTGTAAATAGCAAAACCCGATAAAACAAGGCTACACAGTAGTAATACAACTACGTATTTTTGGCGCAGTAAAAAGCCCCATTCACGCATAAGTTGTGTAATTAAATAGCTCATAACAAACGTTTTCCTACCAATTTAATACCGCCCACAAGTACTACAATCCACAGTAATAACTGTAAAAACGCAGGTACACTTCTTTGTGCTCGAACATCTGCACTGTCTACATTAAAATTAAAGTCTTGTAGTATTTGCCAGTTTTGGGCGCTTACACGTGCTTTTTTAGTGGCTGAGGCATCAGCATTGCGGTTCATATCATCTATGTAATCAAGCTCTTCAATATGAATTTTGTTAAGCCCTTGCACAAAATCAAAACGCAGCTGTTCGGTTTCACGTAAAAAACGATGATGGGTTTCTATGCTGGTGCCCACTACATTCATAGAGAGCGAGCGAATAGCCACCATAGGGGATACCCAACCAAAATAACGCGATACCTGCGTTTGCTTAAGTTCACTTTGCATACGTTGCTCAGCAAATTGGTTTAGTACTTTGGCTTGTTTAGCCTCTGATTCACTGGCTACTAAACCTCTAAAGTTTACCGGCAGCTCATCAATGCTATTTACGTTGTACTTTTTAAGGAGTGATTGTTTAAATTGCTTAAATGCAGGGTCGTTCGTGTTATGGCCGTCGCCTAGTTTTCTAAGCTCGGCTTTAACAGCAAAATCGGTTTCTATTTTACCGGCAGATGGCACAGCCGTTGAGGCCGTAGTACTTGCTACGCGCGGCATAACAATACACAGTAAAATCCACACAAACGCAAGCGCCGTAAAACTACCACTGTTTTTACTAAACACGCTCGATGCGAGTAAAATCAGTAATACCCACACAGTTAGATATAAAGCGTAACCTACAACAAAACTGGCAACTGCTAATAAGCTTTCACCCGCAGATACCGTAAACAAAGCCGATACAGCCAGTGGCGCAATAACCAAGCCCACTACCGAAAGCAGTGCTAAACCTTTACCGGCAATAAGCGTAATACCCGACGTGCCTTGCGCTAATAAGTACGACAGCGTTTGCGATTCACGCTCACGACTAATAGAGCTGTAGCCAATTAATATAAGCAGTAACGGCGCTAATGTTTGCACTATAAAAGCAGGCGTTAAGCTACCTAATTTAGTAAGCGCTGTACCTTGGCGTTGATCGGCAAACATTGCACTATTTTGCCTATGCCCTTCTAAAAATATTGAGTTACCTGTGTATGCGTCAATACCTGGGTCGAGGGTGCTCAGTGGTGAAGGTGTTCTAAAGGCATAGTGCCCATAGTGCACCATTCTGTGTGGGTGACGATCGGGCTGCTCAACAAAACTTTGCTCGGCATTTGATTGAAGTTCATGGCGATCATGGCTTAGTTCAAGCATAGTAATTGCGGTCACCACAACCGATGAAAGCGTAAGCAGTAAGCCAATGGCTAAAACGGTCATTGCTAGTTTTGATCGAAGCCAATAGCGCCATTCATCTTTGGCAACTATAACCATTTTTGAGAAATTATTTATACTCATTACGCGCCTCTTTGCGCAAAGGCTGCGTGCACTTGTTCAGTATCAATACGACCGTTTTCTGGCGCGTCAAATTCGCCCACCAGCTCACCAGCTCTTAGTAACCCAATACGGTTAGCTACTTGGCAGGCGCCGTATACATCATGCGTAACCATTAAAATAGAAGCACCCGCTAATGCAAGCTCGCGCACTAACTGGTTAAACTCATCTATGGCAACAGGGTCAAGGCCCGAGGTAGGTTCATCAAGTAAAAATATCGGGGCTTCACGTAAAATAGCCAGTGCAATCGCGGTTTTTTGTCTCATGCCTTTAGAATACGTTTGCATAGGACGCTCCCATGCAGCTTGTTGCAGCGCTACACGGTTAAACGCGGCATTAATCTGCTCGTCTGTTTTATTAATATCAGCAAGTGACAAAAAATATTCTACGTTTTCGCGTGCTGTTAAATGTGGGTATAACGTTGCAGACTCAGGTAAGTACGCCGTTTTAGTACGAACAAAGTCAAGTGCTTTGCTCACCTCTTTACCCGCTACTTTTACTGAGCCTTGCGTTGGTTTATTAAAACCCAGTAACGTTTTTAACGTGGTTGATTTACCCGCACCGTTACCGCCAAGTAGTGCATAAACTTCGCCTGAGCCCACAGTAAAGTTTAAGTTTTTTAAAATAGCGTTATTTTTAATGCTAAAACTAAGCGAGTCCACTTCAATAATGGCTTTCTGAGTCGCACTATTATTGTCATTTTTTTGAGCGTTTGATGGTTTTGCAATTTTAGAATCATTATTAGATGTGTTGGTAACCGGTACGTATGTTGTCACATTCAAGCTCTTTCATAAATTAGAATTCGTCGAATGTTATACTATATCAATAATTAAATGCAACAATATAACGTTCTAACCGTTAACAAATTAGACAAAGTAAATCTGAGAGTTACAATAGATCTTGCAAATAGCCTTATTGCGGATTTTTATATATGCAGCTAACTAATCTTTATGTACTTAACTACCGGTATAAATTACGTTTTATAAAGTTATCTAGCATTAAAAAATAAAATTTATGCTAGTCCTAAATAATGTCATTTTCTTAAATGCATCATTCTTATGCATTTAAAAATGTACATGTTAATGAAGTTGGTAATTTAATAAATTGTGCTATCTTTTTATTATCTACATTATAAAAATACGGGCTAACATGTTGTTCCGAGGTACTATTGCCATAGCAATATTGGCAACCTTTGCTGCAAATAAAACCTATGCAAACGACATTGACGTGCAATTTAGTGGTTTTGCATCCTTAACCCTTAGTTACACTGACGATTCAGATATTGGTTTTGCATCTAGTTATTCAAATGTGAACGAATCTGGTTTTTCAGCAACGCGTGATTCAATTTTAGGTGGTCAGGCTAATATATCACTAGCCAAAAATTGGGACTCTGTAGTTCAACTAGTAATACAAGATCATGCCTTTAAAAGCTTTGATAATTTTTTAGAACTCGCCTTTGTACGCTATCGCCCATCACGTAACTGGGCCATCCGCGCAGGTAGGTTAAACAGCGACCTTTACTTACTGTCTGAGTACCCTTACGTTGGATACGCTTACTTATGGGTGCGCCCGCCTCATTCGTATTACTCATTTGCAAACATTGCAGGTAATTTTGATGGAATAGACGTTGAATACAGTAAAGCCATTAACGATGGCTTCTTACGCTTAAAACTCGCTTATGGTAGCTCCACAGCAAAGATACAAGCCTATAATGACGACTTTTTTATTGATTTTGATAACTTAACAACCCTTAGTGCAACATACTCTTTAGATGCATGGACAATGCGTTTTTCGTTATCAAGGTCAAACTTTGGCGATTATAAACTAACCGCTTTGGACGAATTTATAACCGCACTCGATTTAGTACCACAAAGTATATGGCCGCAAGCACAAAGTATATCTAACAAATTTAACACCAAAGGCAACAGCATAGAATACGCAGCCTTTGGCGTTACTTACGATAATAATAATTGGCTTATTCAATCTGAGTTAGGTATTTCAGAATCCGATTGGATAATAGCTCCATCTGTATTTAGCACTTATATTAGTGCGGGCTACAGAGTAGATGATGCAATATTTTACACAGGCTTTACGGCAGCTAAAAATCGCCATGATGTAGTTGAAGTAAACAGCCCTATTTTCCCACCAGGTACTCCTGAGCAGTTTTCAGTACCCATACAACAACTCGCGGTTGCCACTCAATCTTCAGTTCAAATTACAAATGTTCACCAGCACTCTATTAACGTAGGCGTAAAATGGCACTTTTCGGATCGTTTAGTATTTAAAGCGCAGTTAGACCGCTTTGATATAAAGCCTCAAGGTGCGGGGCTATGGAGCCTTAGCAATCCTGCTGATGCAAATAAAAGCAACAAAGTACATATACTCAGTTTAAATGCTAGTATGGTGTTTTAGTTATGATAAGCGCTCGTAATCTAGGTCTTAATGTAATG
>Ga0207907_100289_pt1 | contig 16765 bp, 15 predicted proteins | sample LinPmetageLP52_FD_184062 | JGI IMG/M metagenome (GOLD analysis project Ga0207907, IMG submission 184062) | Marine viral communities from the Subarctic Pacific Ocean - LP-52 (SPAdes) | ecosystem: Environmental > Aquatic > Marine > Oceanic | place: Pacific Ocean | collected 2011-08-26
GGAAGGGAGCAGCCACAGTTTGTGACGTGTGTGCCGAGATGTGGCTGGTAAGACTGCCACCCAAATTCCTCATTTGGGTGTTGTTTGAAGTATAAGTTGACATATTTGTACTAAAAGATGGCATAAATTGGAAGTATAAGGTGACATAGTCTAGTATTTAACCAAATGGTTAGATGGTTGACTCACATGTACAGAAGAAAACTCAAACACTCTCGTGTTAAAAACCTCCATAAATTTGCTAGTCAAAAAAATAAATCTACCTGTTTAGTTGAATCCTCTTTAGAGTTTGATGCTTGTTTCCATTTTGAATTTTCACCATCAATAGCCGCATTTGAAGCACAACCACTCGGTTACGAATATCAGTTTGATAACCGTATTTGTCGTTACACGCCTGACTTTTTACTTACCCACACAGACGGCACGCAAAAATTTATAGAAGTAAAACCACAAAGCAAAATTGCCGACGAAGACTTTCGTGCACGTTTTATTGAAAAGCAAGCTATCGCTAAGCAAGTTGGGCGAGATTTAATACTGGTTACTGATAAGCAAATCCGCGTATACCCAACACTCAACAACTTAAAGCTTTTACATCGCTACTCTGGTTTTCAGTCTTTAACAGAGTTGCAAGCATCGGTGCTAGAACTTGTTAAGCAATACGGTTCTATTAAAGTGTGCCAGTTGGTTAGTTTTTTAAAAGTAACTGCCGGTGAGCTACTTGCTACAGTGCTACGATTGTTATCATTGGGGCAGTTATTTGCCGACTTAACTACAAATGAAATATCAATAGAAACAGCAATTTGGTCTAACAATGTTTAATGACGGTTTGTTTGATGATGAATTTAACCAGCCATTACCAAAAGTAGAAACCAAACTACCTAAAAATTACGCCAAAGATTTACAAGCCCTTCCTGAAAAAATTAAAACTACAACATTTGCTAAGCTTAAATATATTCAATGGCTTGAGGCTAATATTCAAGGCGGTTGGACACAAAAAAACCTTGAGCCTTTATTGAAAGTAATGCCTGAAGTTGAGGGAGAAAAAAAGCCCAGTTGGAGAACCGCTGCACGATGGTATAGCGCTTATACCAATGCAGATAAAAATATCATGGCGCTAATACCAAGCCACCAAAAAAAGGGAAACAGGGAGCGCGATACAGCCACCGATAAGTTTTTTGAAAAGGCACTTGAGCGTTACTTAGTAAAAGAAAAACCATCAGTGGCTTCGGCTTATAAGTATTATGCAGACTTAGTTGTTATTGAAAACGACAGTGTTGTTGGCAGTGTTTTAAAGCCTTTAACATACAAAGCGTTTAAAAACAGAATAGATAACTTACCGCAATACGAAGTAATGATTGCTCGTTATGGTAAGCGCCTTGCTGATATTGCTTTTAATAAAGTAGAAGGGCATACACGGCCAACCCGTGTACTCGAAAAAGTTGAAATTGACCATACACCGCTTGATCTTATTTTATTAGATGATGAGCTACATATCCCGCTTGGTCGGCCAACACTTACCATATTAATAGATGTGTATAGCCATTGTGTTGTTGGCTATTACTTTAGCTTCAGTGAGCCTAGCTACGATGCAGTAAGGCGAGCAATGCTAAATGCGATGAAACCTAAAAGTGAAGTGGCAAAACTATACCCAGATACGATAAATGAATGGAAGTGTGCTGGCAAAATTGAAACACTCGTTGTTGATAATGGCGCTGAATTTTGGAGCAACAGCCTTGAACTTGCTTGTGAAGAGATTGGCATTAATACTCAATATAACCCTGTCGCAAAGCCCTGGTTAAAACCAATTGTAGAACGTATGTTCGGCACAATAAATACTGAGTTATTAGATCCTATACCAGGTAAAACTTTTTCTAATATTCTACAAAAGAATGAATATAATCCCAAAAAAGATGCAATCATGCGCTTTACGACCTTTATGCAGTTATTTCATAAATGGGTAGTAGACGTTTACCATCAAGATGCCGACAGCCGCTTTAAGTACATACCAAGCCAACAATGGGATCAAGGCTTTAGTACGTTACCACCAACAATGCTGAGTAATGATGATCTACAACGACTAGATATTGTGCTCAGTATTTCAATTCACCCTAAACTTCGAAAGGGAGGGGTATGGCTGGAAAACTTAAGGTATGACTGCACGGAGCTGTCTAATTACAGAAAGCAATTTAGTCACAACGTATCTCATAAAGTTTTAGTTAAGTTAAACCCCGAAGATATTTCTTATGTATACGTATACCTCGATAAGCTAGAGTATTACATAAAAGTACCATGCATAGACCCAAACGGTTACACCCAAAATTTAAGTTTGAATCAGCATAAAATAAACATACGCATCCACCGCGACTTTATTTCGGGCTCTATCGATAATGTAGGCTTAGCAAAAGCGCGTATGTTTATTCATAATAAAATTCAAAACGAGTTTGAAGCGTTAAAAAATGCGCCAAAACACTCAAAAGTAAAAGGCGGTAAAGCGCTAGCTAAGCATCAAAATGTCAGTAGTGATTCACAAAAATCAATAACTCAGTGCAAACCCATAGAGCCCAAAAAGGTCACACCTAAAGAGCAACCAACAGATAGCTGGGATGATTTTATCTCAGACCTAGATGGATTTTAATTATGCTGACCGACAAACAAAAAGAAAAGCTTAATGAATTTCGCGATGTATTTATTGAATACCCAATAATAACCACTGTATTTAACGACTTCGACAGATTAAGACTTGGTAAAGGGTTAGCGGGGGAAAAGCCCTGCATGCTTTTAAATGGCGATACAGGCACAGGTAAAACAGCACTAATAAAACAGTATAAAGAACGTCACTTACCGCAATTTATTAATGGAGTGATGAATCACCCTGTATTAGTAAGCCGCATACCCAGCAACCCGACACTAGAATCTACTTTAGCCGAGCTTCTTAAAGACTTAGGTCAAGTAGGCAGTACAGAGCGTAAACTTCGAGTAAATGGTACTCGATTAACGACATCATTAATAAAATGCCTCAAAACGTGTGGCACAGAGCTTATAATTATTGATGAGTTTCAAGAGTTAATTGAGCATAACCAAGGTAAAAAACGCCGCGAGATTGCTAACAGATTAAAGTATATTAATGACGAAGCGGGCGTATCGATAGTATTAGTTGGTATGCCGTGGGCAGAAAAAATAGCAGACGAGCCTCAATGGTCATCGCGTTTATTGGTAAGACGGCAGCTGCCTTATTTTAAGTTGTCAGAAAACCCAAAGCATTTTGTACAACTAATAATTGGCCTAGCCAACCGTATGCCATTTACCGAAAAGCCAAATTTAAGTGAGCAAGCAACAGTGTTTGCTTTGTTTTCACTATCAAAAGGCTGTTTTAGAGCTCTTAAATACTTTTTAGATGATGCCGTACTTTACGCACTAAAAGACAACGCGAAAACCCTCACAACCAAGCATTTAGTCAAAGCATTTGAAGTACTCTTCCCTGATGCACCAAACCTATTTACCTTGCCCGTTGCAGAAATTACAGCAAGCGAAGTCGAGCGCTATTCACTTTATAAACCTGAAAGTGCCCAAGATGAAGATCCGTTTATAGCAACCAAGTTTACTGACCGGATGCCTATTAGTCAGTTGTTGAGAAAGTCGTAAAAACTTATATTTTAATTCAGTAACAAGTGTATGCTTTAATAATTGTTAGTTTCAAAGTTGAATTAGATCATGCCTATAACAGCTTATTCAAAGTTTTATAAAAGAGAATTGGATGCTCATCAATTGGAATCTCTGTTTCAAGAAGAATCTCAGACTGAACATAGTTCTTTTCAAGACTTTGTTTTATTTGATGTTGAATGTCCCTCATGTAATGTTTCTGGTGGTTATGCCGTAAAAGAAGGGTACTCGAAAATCACAGGTAAAAGAGTTTCTCAGGCACACTTTGCATTTAAAAACACTAGCGGTGGTGATGCACATTTAGCTTTTTGTGAGTTTAATTCTACAAATGAAAAGCAAAACTCAATTGCTAATGAAGGCAAAGTTGACTATCGGGAAAGTAAGTCTCTTATCACTCAGCATGTTGGTTTGATAGTAAGTATAGGTATAGAGAATAATATTTTTACCCAGAGTGATATGAGGAATATGAGGGGCTGGATAATTAACATAAGAAAACAAGGTCAAGAAAACTTAGATATGTCCCCTCATATCATTAACCTAGCTCAAAGCTTAGCTAGACGTTCTAAGAGAAATTTTGATAAATACGTTTTTGATATAAGTGCCGCAAAAGAGGATATGTTCAATATTATAAAGAGGTTTATGAATCACTGTGTCATAGGTTTCCTAATTTTGATTTAAGCAAGCATTTTCGGGATAATAGTTTTTATTCAGATATCAAAAAAAGAGATGTAGCAAAAAAAGCGGCCAATATCTTAAAAGCCGCAAAAGGTGAATATTATTTTGATAGGAATATTTTAAATGAAAAGTTTACACTTGCTCGAAAGCTAACTGGAAAAATAGTGAAACATGATGATTACCTCTCTAGGAAGCTATCACCAAGTGCCTTCTTGAAATCAAATCCATTAATGGCATTGTCATCATTATTATTATTTACATCAGATTGGGACTCTGAAAAAGCATGGATGAAAGTGGAAAATATTTATAAAATATCGAGTGTAAAAGATAGTAATTTAGGTAACTTTATTGGTTTGAATCCTTTTGCAAATTATAGTGCTTGGGTGATTATTAAGAAGTTATCATTTCTAAATAATGCTTATTATGACAGCGTAGATTTCGATATACTCTTCCAAGAAGAAAAGTCTAGATTGATGAAACTATATGGGTTGCAGTAGATACAATCATCTATTAGGCAATATGAAAACCCATGTTTTTGAATTTTTTTTCATCATCTTTATTAAGTTTTTTTACAGCCCAAATCAAACGGTGCTTTGGGCGTGAAGATGCTACATAAGCAAATCTAGCGGCTTCATTTGAAGGAGAGTCGAGCCATTTACTCCAATGTGAATCAGATGAGCCTCTGGCATCAGGTGTCGAAATTAATATAGTGACATCATGTGTTTCACCTTTAACAGCATGGATTGTTTTCCTTATAATTTCTCCTGATTTATTTGTTCCCCCTAAGCTAGTGATGATATTTTCTTTAGCCTGTTTAACTGGAGCTCTGAGTTTAACTTCATCTAAGGGCAATATAACTGATTTGATTTCACTCTCAACAAAATCTTGAGCACTTAATATATTAATTGATTTTTTTATGGCGCTAACCCAAGTTGACCAACTTTTATTTAAATCTTTATTTTGCTCAGCAAGAAAATCTAATGATGCGAAGAGAAACCTTCGCCATGCTAAGCTCGATGTGATTTTTTGGGGGCAGTTAAAGCTATTTGGTTTAATGCTTTCACTTATGTAATATCGAATGAACTCAGAAAATAGCTGCAAAGATTGTTCTAATGCCAAGATATTTCCCTTATCAAAAATTTTAATAGCTAACGCCAGTTTATGAATTGGTTTTAAGTTTTTTTCAGATGTATCAAACTTTTGTAATTGAGAATATCCTCGGCTCAATATAACCACTTTTTTAAAGCCTGTGGTTAGTTCTTTGAATTTAGGTGTTAACTCGGTTGGACAAGTTTTATATTGGACTAAATAACATACAGGCTCTAATTGTGTATATTGGCCGATAATAGATCCTCGCCCTGTTAGTTTTCCGCAAATATTAATAATTTTTTGGCAACTTCGGAAGTTTCTAGTTAACTGTAGGTTTAAAAATGAGTTATCAATGGTAAATTGTTTAACTGCTTTAGGGTCTACGTCTCTGAATCCATATATTGCTTGGTGTAAATCGCCTATGAAATGTAATGTAACGCCCAAGTCTATTAATCTCTTAATAATTAATAATTGTTCAAAGCTTAAGTCTTGGCATTCATCGATAAATATAAAAGGATATTTTTTTGATAGTTGCTTAATGTAAGCTTCATGCTTATTATCATTTAATGCCTCAATAGTAAGGTATTCAATATCACTATATGTAGCAAATCCTGCTTTCCACATTTTTCTTTTTGAGTTAAGTAAGTCATCAATTTGCCAGTTTTCAAATTTATGGCTATTTAAAGCTCTATCTTTGGCTGATTCTCCAGTGTTAAATATTGGATTGTTATTGTGAGAATTGAGAGAGAATTGATGTGCGTATATATTCCCCTGTTTTGCTATTCCATATTTTGTCTTGAAACCAAAAAAGCTAGATGACCCATCAACAACACGAATAGAAAAGTCACCATTTTCACCAGTGTATCCTGTAAGTTGTTGAGATAATGGGTTGATAACGTTTTTGAAGATGAAGCTATCAAATGTTCCAACGAAGTGAGGGAATAATGAAGCTCCAACAGGTAGGTGTTTTCTGATTCTATTTTTTAACTCATCAGCAGCACTATTAGCAAACGTTAAAATGGCTATACCGCTAGGGAATTTTTTCCACGCCTCTATTTCTCTAACAACTTTAGCGGCTATAACCTCTGTTTTTCCACTCCCAGGGCACGCTTCTAAAAATGTATTTAGCTCTATATTCGAGTATATGTATTCTAATTGCTCCTTTGAGAAATCAATCATTCATATATTCCTTTCAATAGAGCATGACCAAAGTACGGCCTTTTTTATATAGTCAGGGACATCAATTGCAATATTTCCCTTTGAAATTTCATCAGCAAGAGTTTGTGCAAATATACCTTTTCCTATGTTATCGCTATCTATTCTTGCTAAAATAGTACTAGCTGCAAATGAAGTTAACTCTGTACTTTTTTCGCACCAATCAGTTTCTGCTATAATCTTTAATTCTTCAATTACATCACTTTTACCACTTTTTGGTTGCGGCCAAAGTGAAGCAAGAACTTTAGCCATAACGGCAGCATTATTACCTTCCATTGCTAAATCATATTCGAAGGTTTTATATTTTGAAACATATAAGCGAGCATTATCCGAGTTTGAAATGGGCTCAACTAGTTTAATTGCATGATTTTTACCTTTGGTTAAATTACCTCCATGTGGCACATACGTTTCACCATCTAAAGTTTTTGGTGGATCAAGATCTGTGAGCCCAGCACATCTTATAGGTATATTTATTCCTTCTTGATCTTCATATCCTTCTATTCCTATAAGGTTACAGTACAACCCCATAAAATGTTTAAAATAAATACCATTTAAATTAACCACAGATATACCTATATCTTCGAGTGTGTTTGTGCCTTCTTTTTGGGGCTCTAGAACTGTTTTTGCAAATGCAGGTATCAACATTTGCTCAGCAATCCCTTCAACTAATATGACACCACTTGCGAATAATAGATTAGATTTAGTTACATCCAACCAACGGTTGATGAACTTTTTACTATTATCTGAAAGACCACACTCTCTCAATGGTGTAGCTATTGGTAGAGCAGATTTAGATAAATGAATTATTGAATCAATTTCTACTGACGATGCCAAGACTGTTGAATGCGAAGTAACAATGACTTGTACGTCGTTTTTATCATTTTCAGCTACTGCTTTGAGATGCTTTAAAAGTCTAATTTGTAGTTGGGGGTGTAAATGTGCTTCCGGTTCTTCAATTAATAGTATTTTGAATAACGGCTCTTCTTGATCCTCATTATCATCGAGAGTTAACTCGGCAAGTATGGATGCTACGTAAAGTAAATTGTTATAACCTAAGCTATTTTGACTTAAGCCTCTAAATAACGAATCGTCTTCAGGTGACATATCAGGAAAAAATAGTAGCGTTAAGTTTTCTACGATTTTTGTAAAGTTACTTTCAGCGAATTGTATTTTAGTGCTTTGACCAAAATGATTTCCAATGGCTCGCTCTAATTGCCTAGAGATTAACTCATTCGCATTGTTAATTGTCAAAGTACTATCTTCGGCTAATTCATTATTAAAAATTTTAAACTTTTCTTCTAAAGGATGAAGCGTTTGCTTATCCTTACACTGTTTTAGTTCTTTACGATTTATAGCTTTCAATAACTTTGATAATCTGGATTGTCTTCCATTTCTTAGTTTTGATTCGGCATCTCTGAGAGGTGGTAAATAAATACACTGAATTAATTCAACTAATTCAGGATCGAATTGAGAGGCTCGAGAGTTTCCGCCCCATATTAACTTTTTATATCTCCCTCTAATTTCCTTATTTTCGACTTGAAGATTTAAACTAGCTATTTCTGAACCATTAGTCCATGGTAAAAAAGCTACTTTTTCTTTTTGGCTAAGTTCACAGAAGTCAGCTGAAATTGAAAAGTGAGGTGTGATATTGAGTTCACCTGAAAATGAAGAATAAAAATCATCATCGTTGATGCTATAACGCCCTGCCTCAGAGTCTGAAAAAAGTTGTCTAATAGCGCTTATAGCGGCTGTTTTCCCAGCTCCATTCTCCCCTACAATAACGTTTAGTCCACTATTAAATGTTACAGAAAATTCATTGTCAAAACATCGAAATCCTTGGACTCTTAATTTACTGAGATACACGCGCCTTTCCTTATGCTTATTGTTATTTTGCTAACATAGCACTACTACAATTATTATAAAAATATTTATTTTCAGGTGTTACTAATTAAGTATATATTTAAAAACTAAAATATCCTTAGTACACTTATAGGTTATATACTAAGAGAATCTTAGCAAGATATATTTTATAGCTAAGGTTCTCATGGAAACTCCAACACCTTCACGCCTAAAATCTGCAAGAAAAGCAGCTGGCCTTACTCAGCAACAGCTAGGTATGGCATTAGGTATGGAGCCAAACACGGCTAGTGCTCGCATGAACCAATATGAAAAAGGCAAACATGCCCCTGATTTTTTAACAATGAAACGTATTGCTAAAGAGCTCGATGTACCGGTAGCTTATTTTTATTGTGAAGAAGATGTTTTATCTGAATTAATCTGCGTGCTTGGGAGATTGAGTAGCACTGATCAAAAAGAATTGTTAATGAAACTTAAGGAGGAGTAAATGCCGGAAGATTGTAAATTTAGTGCTCAACAACCTAGTGATGAAAAACCAAGCAAATCAGACCTATGGGATATAATTAAACGCTATGATTCGTACATTGCCACAATTAATTTTAAAAGCGGTTTAATTACAACGTTTAACTTTGGTGTTTTTGCTGGCTTGTTAGTTAAAGCCTCGGAATTACTACCTGATTCAGGATTCTATTTGTGGGCTATTTCTATAAACCTAGTTCTAATAGCATTGTGTAGTATGCTTAGTATTTTCTTTGTAATGAATAGCATAAAACCCAAGCTAGATAGCTCAGATAAACCTAAACCTAGTTCTGTTATCTTTTTTGGTTCAGTGGCTGACTCTGATCGAGAGGATTACATAAATAAATTTAAAAGCACGGATGCGGATGCCTTTTTAGAGGATATTTCAGGACAAGTTCACGAGGTCGCTGTCATCACTAAGAGTAAATTTAATGACTTAGATAGAGCCACGAAAACCACTAAGGCAAATCTGTATCTATTATCAATCCTTTTCATATTAATAGTTTCAGACACATTAGGGATCACATTATGTCAAAGCTAAAAGGAGCTTACGGGTCAATAGAAGAAATTTTAAAGAAAAGTTTTGATAGAGAGAGAAGCTCATCTAAGCTTTTTGAAAGTGTTCAAAAAGGAAATAGTTTTTCATTAGACTCACTGAGTTCTGAAAGCTATCAAACTGGCCTAGAAGCAGCTTCCTCGATTCTAAATATTCGCTCGGGATTACCACAAGAGCAAAACTTTGGCATACAAGAAAGTATTCGGAAAGCTTTTGGTAAAGAGGGAATAAAAGAGTCAAAGATAGGTGGGCATCCTGATTTTGATTATTTAGCTGACACTGATGCACTAAAAAATGGTTTTAATGTCTCGTTATTTATAGATATTAAAGGTTCGACTAAATTAGGAGTGACTTATTCTGCGGAAACAGTTTTTTTAATCAAAAATGCAATTATCAGGGCTGCTATTGAGACAATCCAAGCATTTGATGGTCATGTACACAGAATTATGGGTGATGCCGTACTTGCTTTTTTTAGAAGTAATAAGAAGGCTAGAAATGCTGCTATTGATGCTATTAATTGTGGTACTTATATAGTTCAAGTGATGAACGAAGTTGTAAAGCCATATTTTGAAGATCAAGGTATTGAAGATGACGTTGGCATTCGAATAGGTATAGATTATGGCGAAAAAGAAAATGTTATATGGGGTATGTATGGTTATTCAGGCGCTTCTGAAGTTACAGCCACATCTTTCTATGTTGATATTGCAGCAAAGTTACAGCAAAGAGCTCCTAAAAATAGAGTTCTATTGGGGCAATCAATTAAAGAGTTATTAGATTTACCTGAAGATATTTTGGAAATAAGGCATGTTCAATCTAAAGGCGAAAGGGTAAAAAAAGAGTTTGTTGAACCAAATTATCTAGATGCTGATGGCAATCGAATTAATTACAAGCAATATGTACTCAACCATGAAAAATATATAGCTTTGTTACCAAGCCCTGCAACAGACAATATTTTAGAAAATATAAAAATAACTGCATGCTTAAAAGATAATAAGAATGCTCCAACAAAGTTTACTTACTTTCCATGTGCAGAAGTAATAAAGAAGTCTTTAGGTATAGACTTTAAAGTTAATTTTAAGCTGCCTCAACAAGAATTAAACACTGAAGTTTTTGTAAAATTTAGAGTGAAAAATACTGGTAATGAAGCCAAAGAAGCTGCTGAAAATTCGGGTGATCATGAGACACTTGTCCTAGCTCAGACTCTTGATGGATGTAATTTTAAAGCAAAGCAATGGGAAGATACGTGTTATCTAGGGCTTCACTTTATGTATGTTTCTGTCTTAGATAAAAATAAAAAAGTTTTATTGGGGGAGGAGTGCTTTGGAATTTACATTGGTGATCCTCTTTTAGAAATTGATTAAGTATTTAATTTTGACTATCTAATTTATTTAGCCTAAACCTAAACTAAGATTTTCTTAGTTTAGGTTGGCGATGCATTTTTTAGTTCAAACAAAACCTTATCTAGATGAGGCGCTTGAAAGCTATTTGCTAAGGCTTGCAAGGGATAACTCATACGATGGCTATAGTGAGCTTGCTGATATTTTGTGGCAATGGCTTGCAGAGCAAGATCATGAGCTTGAAGGTGCGTTGCCGTTAGAGCTAAGCATGGTTGATGTTTATCATGCTAGGCAAGCGAGCAGCTTTAGAATAAGAGCGCTTAAGTTGCTAGCCCAATTAGCTAATGTAAACGCTGGTGATATACTTGCGCTTGCTTGGCGGCGCAGTAACTTTAAATTTGGCAACCTTGCCGCAGTAAGCCGTAATGATCTGACTATTCCTCTTGAGTTACTTCGCACTGATAACATACCTATTTGCATTAAATGCTTAGCTGAATCTTCATATATTCCTTTTTATTGGCATTTAAAGCCCTATAAAGCGTGCCATAAACATAAAACACGATTGACTATACAATGTGTTGAATGTCATAACTTAATTGATTACAGAGCTTCTGAGGCGTTTTTAGAGTGTGATTGTGGTTGTAAACTAACCAGCAGTAAACAGTTAAACGATGCAGACTTTAAAATTGCATCTGCGCTTGCAAGTAGTAGCAGCCAAAAAGTAGTGGGGTTGATATCGTGGTTTGCGAAAGTTAAACAACTTGATGTAAGTGATGCTGACTTTAATCGAGCTTTTGTTGATTACTTTAGTACTTGGCCTGAAAGCCTTACTGCTGAATTAGGTTTACTCACAAATAATGCGCGTCTCAAGCAACTCAACCCTTTTAATAAAACTAAGTTTAACTCTGTTTATGGAAATGTGATCCGTGATGGTCAAATAGCTGCAACAAGTAACCGTAAAAACAAAGTTCTTGATGAGATTATTAATTACTTTGTCGAATTAGTTGATAGTAACCCTAAAGCTAAACATCCAAATATTGCAGATTTACTGCTTTGTACTTTTGATGCCGCAGTATTTTTAAACACCACTACAGAGCAAGTTTACAGGCTTCATCAAGAAGGCTTTTTAAACTGTGCTTATCCACAAAAAAAGCACGAACAGCTCAGAGCTGATAGCCATGTATTTTATTTACGCCAAGTGATTGAACTACAGCAAGCATTTGCAGCTGAAAAGCCTCAAACAAAAAACCAATTTATAGCGCCGTGGTAATTTATGAACTTACAAGATGCATTTGCAATTGAATCATTAAAAGAAAAAACCACAATACTAAGAAAGTTGTTTGCCCCATACACGCCTCATGTTGCGGTAGATGGATTTGAAGAACAAGCGCTGACTGTACTCATTAACCTAGTTTATAAGCGCAGTGAAATTGATGATCTAACAAGTACAAGAACCGCTAAAAGTGTATTACGCGATGAAGTGTTACTGAGTAAGTGCATTAACGAAGTTAAATGGTTTCATACTCATAACTTAAAATACCCCGATATACGCGTAAGCCATCAACGTTTAATTAGTGAGGTTGTAAGTGAAGATATTGCGGGTATTTGCAGCCGGTCATTACCTTTAAGTTTTGGCTGGTCGCACAACAGTGCTGAAATTAATCATGCAAAGTTATTTTTAACCTCGTTTAATTGGCAAGGTGAAGTGACTTGTTTAGCAAAGTTATTAATAACTGAAGAGCCTGTTTGGATTAATTTAATAAGAGCCTACGGGTTTACTAAAAAGGCGGTTTTAGACATCGCGGCTAAAATAAAACAACAGTTGCCAGTGGCAGAACTCCCATTAGAAGTAAGCTCTTTTTCACCACAACTACAAATGCCATTCCAGCAAAGCTACCTTGCGATTACGCCTGTAGTAAGCCATGCAATGCTAGCTAAAATTCAGCAATTAACAACAGAACGTAAGTTAAACTTTGGTTTAATTGAGCACTCAAGGCCAGCCAATGTAGGCGATTTAGCAAGCTCAGTAGGTGGCAATATAAGAGCCTTGCGTTACTTTCCTAAAACAAATTCAAAGGCTATTAACCGCTCTAAAGTAGCCAATGATGATATTGAAAAAGCATTTAAAATTCGTGCGCTATTAAGCAGTCAATTTCAACAGGCGCTTTTGGTGTTAGTGGGTATTAAGCAGTTTAATACGTTAAGGCAAAAGCGATTAGCGCGAGTAGCAGCTATTAGGCAAGTACGTATTAGCTTGCAGTTATGGCTTGATAACATTCTTGAAGCTAAAAATAACGCGCAAGAGCAAGCTTATCCTGAGTGGGCTAAGCATTACTTAGATCAGAATATTACTAACTGTATTAGCCAATTTAGTAACATACTAAATGAGAGCCTAGGTACTTTAAGTAAGCTCAAACGCTTTGCATATCACCCTAATTTAATGGGGTTGTTTAAAACGCAGTTAAACAATGTGTTTACTCATTGTGTAGCTGAAGAAGAAACATTAAATGATGAGCAAATAGTGTATGTACATTGCCAAGATATGCGAGTGTTTGATGCAGAGGCAATGGCTAATCCGTATATTCAAGGTATGCCGTCACTTACTGCTTTAAATGGGCTTGCTCATAACTTTGAGCGTAAGCTAAAAAATTTTATAGACCCTTCAATTAAGTGTATTGGTAGTGCCATTTACATTGAAAGTTATCAGCTACATACAGGTAAACCATTACCTGAGCCAAGCAAGTTAAAACAAGTTGCAGGGCGTAGTCATGTAATAAGTTCTGGTATTATCGATGAACCTAAATGCGACATAACACTCGATTTAGTACTTAGGCTTTTTGTACCAAATATTGAGGTTCTTAATAAATTAAACAGTCAACTTATAAAGTCCGCGCTACCATCTACATTTGCAGGCGGGACTATGCATCCACCTTCGTTATATCAAAATATAGACTGGTGCCATGTACACACTAAACCGAGTGAGCTGTTTAAAAATATAAAGACAAAATCGTTAAATGGCAGTTGGTTATACCCTTCAAAAAAAGTAGTTAAAAGTTTTGAACAATTGATTGATGCCCTTAACGGTAACTTTAATTTAAGACCCGCTGCAATTGGCTTTGCTGCGCTTGAAGAACCCGTAAAGCGAGATACAGCCTTACATGAATACCATTGTTATGCTGAGCCCGTAATCGGGTTGTTAGAGTGTGTTAGCAATACATCAGTAAAGTACGCAGGCGCTAAGCAGTTCTTTCATGACGCATTTTGGGTTATGGATGTTCAAAAAGAGTCTATGCTTATGAAAAAGTCTAAGTTTGAGTATGAATAATGCAATTACCTCGGCACTTAAGTTACACGCGTTCGCTCTCACCCAGTAAAGCAGTGTTTTTTTATAAAACACCGGAATCAGATTTTGAACCGCTACAAATAGAGCAAAATAAATTAGTTGGGCAAAAGTCAGGGTTTGGCGATGGGTATCAAAAGCAAAATATGGCTAAAAATTTAGCGCCACAAGATCTTGCGTTTGGGAACCCACAAACAATCGATGTGTGCTACGTGCCTCCAACAGTTAATGAGCTATTTTGCCGTTTTTCACTCAGGGTTGAGGCCAATAGCAATGAGCCACATGTTTGTGATGACCCTAAAGTTATTTATTGGTTAAAACGTTTTTTTGAAACCTATAAAAAGCACAATGGCCTTAATGAAGTGGCAACTCGCTACGCTAAAAATATACTGATGGGCAACTGGCTTTGGCGCAACCGCCAATCACCAAATGTTGATATTGAAATCCTCACAGAACATTTAGACCCAATAATTGTTGAAGGTGCACAAAAATTAAAGTGGCAGGGCAATTGGCAAAATAATCAAACAGCACTAATAACATTATCAGAAGTTATTCAAGAAGGGCTTAGCAACCCTCAAAGCTACTGTTATTTAGATATAACCGCCAAAATTAAAAATGCATTTAGCCAGGAGGTTCACCCAAGTCAAAAGTTTGTAGATGCTGTTGAACAGGGCATGTCATCTAAACAACTTGCGTACACCCAAGTGGGCGATAAAAAAGCAGCAAGTTTAAACTCACAAAAAGTAGGGGCTGCTATTCAAACTATCGATGATTGGTATGAGGGAGGCTACAAACCTTTACGCACTCATGAATATGGCGCAGATAAGCAAATATTAGTTGCACACAGGACACCTAAGGCCCATTCAGACTTTTATTCATTACTCCCGCGTATTGCTTTGCATATTAAGCACATGGAAAAGCATGGTTTAGAGCAAAGTGAAGAATCAGACGCAGTTCACTTTATTGCGGCAGTGTTGATCAAAGGCGGCTTGTTCCAAAGGAGTAAAGCTTGAAGCGCTATTATTTTACTATTACTTATTTACCTAAAAATTGTGATGTAAGCCTCCTTGCAGGGCGTTGTATCGGCATATTGCATGGGTTTATGAGTTCGCGTGAAATTAGTAATATAGGTGTGTGTTTTCCTAAATGGAATGAGCAATCAATTGGTAATGAAGTAGCGTTTGTATCGACAGATAAAAAGCAATTAACCAATCTATCTCAGCAAAGCTATTTTGAGATGATGGCTCATGACAAGTTATTTGGCTTATCCACAATACTCGAAGTACCAACAGAGCAAAATGAGGTTATGTTTATTCGCAACCAATCAGTAGCCAAAGCATTTGTTGGCGAAAAGCGAAGGCGATTAAAGCGAGCTAAAAAACGAGCTGAAGCCAGAGGCGAAGTTTACAACCCTGAATATAAATTTGAGGCAAAAGACATTGGCCATTTTCATTCAATACCTGTATCAAGCAAAGCCAACGGCCAAAGTTATGTTCTGCATATACAAAAAATTGAAAATGCTGAGTCCATAAAAAATCAATTCAATAATTATGGCCTTGCGACTAATCAAGCGTCGCAAGGAACGGTTCCCTCTTTAAATACTCTTATTTAATAGTTATAAAGCACTCTTTTAATTTTCAATGAGTTATCTGATTGATTAAAAATAAGGGTAAATAATTTAAATTCGTTTAACAGTTTGGTATTTAAAGAAATTTAAACTATTTTTTATAGTGAACTGCCGAGTGGGCAGCTGGAGATATTAAAGACATTTGTCTTACATTATAGTGACAGTGAACTGCCGAGTAGGCAGCTGGAGATTCTAGTAAGCATCAGTTAATAACCGCGCTAGGGTGAACTGCCGAGTAGGCAGCTGGAAATATAATGAGCGCTTGTTCGCCTTTAGCTATAAAGTGAACTGCCGAGTGGGCAGCTGAAATTAGGCCGGGAAGTGAATAACCACAAATTGTGACTTTTTACTGCCGAAAAGGCAGAGACTAAATAAAAAGAGCCCAGAAAACTCTGGGGTGTTTTTAAGCGTTGTAACCGTATTTAAGGCTATTTACAACGTTCCTAATTAACCTTCTACCAGCAATTGTATTTACAAATGTTAAAGGTGTTTTAGAGCTAAATTGTAAAGAGCATGTATTTAGCCATTTACTCCATCGTTCAATACTTTCAAAGTAATCAATACAAGTTGATGCTAAATGAGCCAGCTCGAAGGTATTTTCACTCAAAGTTGCATTTAAACGTTTATGCTCTTTTTTATGACTTTCGAAAGTTCTAGTATTTGTACCAATTGCTTTAGCAAAGGATTGAATATCCCAACCTAACTGAAGCCTAAACTTCTCAACACTTTTTATATCTAAACCGCGCTGAATTAATTGTGAATCGCACCGTGTTTGCCAGAGACTCAATAACTTGAGAAACTGGAACTATGAAAAAATCAAATCGCTATACATCAGAATTTCGTGAACGTGCAATTAGGCTTGTTACCACACAACAGCATGAATACCCTTCTCT
>Ga0207907_100291_pt1 | contig 16530 bp, 17 predicted proteins | sample LinPmetageLP52_FD_184062 | JGI IMG/M metagenome (GOLD analysis project Ga0207907, IMG submission 184062) | Marine viral communities from the Subarctic Pacific Ocean - LP-52 (SPAdes) | ecosystem: Environmental > Aquatic > Marine > Oceanic | place: Pacific Ocean | collected 2011-08-26
GTTTTTTCTGTTGGTAAAACTTTAACGGGGATCAACGCCATTTTTTCTGCGTCGCGTAGTTTTACACCTGGTTCCATTTTGACTGGTTTATTCATTCGTTTTCAAACCCTTCAGTATGCTTAACCTGTGTTGCATTAAGCTTCTTTATCATGTGTTTTACCAGTCCTTCACCTGCGCTTTGTAGGTTTTGAGGACCATTCAATTCTTTCGTTTGCACCATATTCATGCCGGCATAACCACATGGGTTAATGCGTAAAAACGGGCTCAGGTCCATGTTAACATTTAATGCTAAACCATGAAACGAGCAGCCACGGCGAACTCTTAAACCTAATGATGCAATTTTGCTGTCGTTAACGTAAACACCAGGCGCGTCGGCTTTTGCATATGCATCAATACCGTATTCAGCGAGAGATTCAATAATGCACTCTTCAAGCCAGGTAACAAGTTCACGTACACCAATTTTTAAACGACGTAGATTAAATAATACGTACATCATTTGTTGGCCTGGGCCGTGATAAGTTACTTGGCCGCCGCGATCAACTTTAATCACTTCAATATCGCCTGGGGCGAGTAAGTGCTCGTCTTTACCGGCTTGGCCTTGGGTAAAAACACTGTCGTGTTCAACAAGCCAAATTTCGTCTGGCGAATTGTCATCGCGGGTATCGGTATAAGCCTGCATTTTTTGCCAAATTGGCATATAACGCTGACGCCCAAGCTGGCGAACTATTAAGGTGTTTTCGTTCACAACAAATCTCAACTATGGCTTAAAGCATGTGACGTACGTCATCGATATTGCTGATCACGTTGTAAATTTCTTCAATGTGCTTACCGCTTGTAACCGTAGCCACTAGCGTAACAGACTCATAATTACCTTTGCTGCTAGGTTTTACTTTTGGTGCGTAATCACCCGGAGCAATAGGTTGTAATTTAGTTAGAATTTGATCTGTTAGATTAACGTTCGCTAAACCCATAATTTTAAATGTGAATGGGCAAGGGTACTCTAGGTACTCATCAAATTTAGTATCTTTAACAGGTTGAACCACGACGGTGACTCCTCATACAAAAGTGTGGACTCTATGCAAAGCTCGAAGCTTAATACAGATAGGCAATTAGCAGTGTTGCATATATGGGGCGCATTCTAGCATTTTTCAAGCAAAAAAAAACGCCTCATAACAGAGGCGTTTTGTTTAACAACCCAACAACTGTGGGTTTATTTTTACGTTTACATAATTTGTAAGCGTAAGTAGTCGTAAATTTTGCTAAAGAAGCTGCCTTCTTCCACTTCTTCAAGTGTTACTAGTGGGTATTGTGCAATGTCTTCACCCTCTAGTTGTAAGAATAGAGTGCCTACTTTAGTGCCTTTAGCTAGTGGCGCTTCTAGTGTGTTGTCTAGCTCAAAGTTAGCTTTTAGGTTTTTATGCTGACCACGTGGAATAGTAATTGGGGTATCTTCTAAAATACCTAAAGATACGTTTTCTTTGTTACCCATCCAAATACGTTGCTCTGCAAAGCTATCGCCAGCTTTGTAAGGTGTAATTGTTTCAAAAAAGCGAAATCCATAGTTAAGTAGTTTTTTGCTTTCAACTTTACGAGCACGTTCGCTTGATGTGCCCATAACAACAGCGATTAAACGCATATCGTTTTTAGTTGCAGAAGTAACTAAACTATAGCCTGCCTCTGATGTGTGACCCGTTTTAATACCGTCTACATCTAGGCTTTCGTCCCATAATAATGAGTTACGGTTGTACTGTTTAATACCGTTGTAAGTGAATGACTTTTGCTTATAAAGTGCGTACTCGTCTGGTACATCACGAATAAGTGCAGCGCCAAGCGTTGCCATATCGCGTGGTGTTGTGTAGTGCTCGTTAGTATCAAGGCCGTGGCTGTTGATAAAGTGGCTATTGCTCATACCTAATTTAGCAGCGTGGGCATTCATTAAATCAGCAAAGGCGCTTTCGCTACCTGCAATGTGTTCAGCCATTGCTACACACGCATCGTTACCTGATTGAATAATAATACCATGGTTAAGCTCATCAACACTAATTTGCTTACCTACTTCAATAAACATTTTAGATGATTCAGGGAAGTTTTTAGCCCATGCTTTTTCACTTACCGTTACCATATCGGTAGGGGCGATATTACCTGCGTTAATTTCGGTGCCAATTACATAACTGGTCATCATTTTAGTTAAGCTTGCAGGTGCGAGTTGTGTATCTGCTTCACCCTCAGCAATTACTTTACCAGTTGTAAAGTCTACTAAAAAATAACCTTTTGCATTAATTTGAGGTGGTGCCGGAATAATTTGGGCGCTGGCTGAAAATACGGCGGCTGTACAAACTAAGCCGCATACACCTTTGAGGATTTTATGTTTAATAGATTTCATCATACTCATTAATGGTTAAAGTTAAAAATTCGCGTTATGCCATTTTATACCCAAACTACCCCGAGATGCGAGCATCTTGGGCTGGTTTGGGTATTAGTCTTACTGAGTGTAAAGCAAGAACGCGTTTTGAAATTGATTTTGTTTTAATTTTTTTAATACCTGATCGGCATGTTGGGTGTCTTTTATTGGCCCTAAATGCAATCTAAAAATAGCATCTTTTTGCACGATATTTGTTGGTAATTTGTATTGAGCACGCAATGTGCTGGCAAGCGCTTCTATATTAGCAAGTGTACTTCCTGCTGCTACTTGAATATACGTTTGACGCGCGGCTGATCCTGCAAGCGTAACGGCCTCTAACTTAACCTTGGCTGTACCATGATTGTAGTAGCCGAGTTTGTAAGCGGCTGCGTAAGATAAGTCTATAATTCTATCATCATGAAATGGTCCACGGTCATTAACACGTACTATAACTGATTTACCATTAGCAGTGTTTGTTACACGTACAAAGCTCGGTAGTGGCAGTGTTTTATGAGCAGCAGTCATGGCAAACATGTCGTATGTTTCGCCGTTTGAAGTGTGATAGCCATGAAACTTTCGGCCATACCACGATGCAATCCCTTCTTCTTTATAGCCTGTTTCATCTAGCATTGGGCTGTATCGTTTACCTAGCACTTCGTATGAGCGACTCGCACTGGCACTTTTTTTAACATCAACCACAACCGCATCTTGCATTTCAAGAGTTGTAGGGGCTCTAAGCGGTGCTGCGTCATGGCGCATACTATAGCGGCTACTTGGGCCACTACTACATGCACTTAAAAGAAGTATTAATGATGTAATAAATAAAAGCTTAGTTGAGTGTCGCATTATTTTAAAAGCATCCTTTTATCTGTCGCAATCGACATAATAATGCCAAATCCGGCCATTAACGTCACCATTGATGTGCCGCCATAACTAATTAGTGGAAGCGGTACACCTACAACGGGCAGCAAGCCCGACACCATGCCTATATTTACAAAAATATAGACAAAAAATGTGAGCGTTAGGGCGCCTGCTAGTAACTTACCAAACGCATCTTGTGCGTTTACAGCAATGTATAAACCTCGGCCAATAATAAATAAGTACAGGCTGAGTAATACACATACACCAAATAACCCAAACTCTTCGCTTAAAACCGAAAATATAAAATCGGTATGGCGCTCTGGTAAAAACTCGAGCTGCGATTGCGTTCCTTGCAACCAGCCTTTGCCTTCTACACCACCAGAACCAATAGCTATTTTAGATTGAATGATATGATACCCCGAGCCAAGCGGGTCACTCTCAGGGTCTAAAAAGGTTAGTACGCGCTGTTTTTGATAATCGTGCATACCGTAGTGCCAAAATGGCCAGGCAGCGAGCCCAACTATAGAACTTAAAAAGCCAATTAAGCGCCAGCTCAAGCCCGATAAAAACAATACAAAAACCCCAGAACTTGCAATTAATATTGAGGTTCCTAAATCGGGTTGCTCTTTAATTAATAGTGTTGGCAACATAACAATTACAAAGCCAATAATTAAATGCAGTGGGCGAGGTGGTAAATGGTTTCGGCCTATATACCAAGCAACCATCATAGGAACCGCGAGCTTCATTAATTCTGATGGCTGAAAACGGGTGATCCCTAAATTTAACCAGCGCTGTGCACCTTTGGAGCTTACGCCAAATAAAAGCACGCCAACCAGCATAAGTAAGCCTACGCAATAAAGCGGAATAACTAAACGCTTGAGCGTAGCAGGTGAAAACTGGGCAAGTATTACCATGCCAATTATTGCGCCGCCCATACGAGTCATGTGGCGGAGCATCATTGCGGTGTCTTGGCCGCTGGCACTGTAAACAATAGTTATACTGCCTGCCATCATAACTAATAAAGCAATGAGTAATGGCAAGTCGAGGTGCATTCGCATCCAAATAGAGCGTTTATCGTGTAATGCAGTCATTATTGTTGTTTCCCTGCAGGCTCAATAGGGTTAGCTGCAAAATAATAGTCCATTAATTGGCGCGCAATAGGGGCGCCTACTGAACTACCACCACCAGTGTTTTCTACCACAATAGATACGACAATTTTAGGATCGTTATACGGTGCAAAACCAATGTATATAGCGTTATCTCGTTGACGCTCTTTTAGTGATTTTGCATCATAACGCTCACCTTGGGCAATACTGACCACTTGGGCCGTACCGGTTTTACCCGCAGGGTCGTAATTAGCGCCTTTAAATGCACGGTGCGCAGTACCTGTTACTTTTTTAACGGTATTGTGCATAGCATCAAGCGCTATACGCCAATGATCTGGATTGTTTAATACAACAGGTGGTTTTTCTTCGCCATTAATTTGTGTAACTTGATCTTCTTTTTTAGCCACTTGGGCTAAATGTGGCGGATGGTTTATGCCTCTATTAACTAAAATATTGGTCGCGTTTGCTATTTGAATGGGTGTAGCTGTCCAGTAACCTTGTCCAATGCCTACAGAAATTGTATCCCCGCGCCACCACGATTCTTTAAAGCGGCCTTCTTTCCATTCTTTTGATGGCAGTATTGCAGTAGTTTCTTCGTGTATATCTATTCCCGATAGATCCCCAAAGCCAAAACGCGCCATAAAGTTACTAATTTTTGTAATACCTAGGCGATAGGCCGCATCGTAAAAGTAAGTATCGCACGACTCTTCAATCGCTTTGTATACGTCAACATGTCCGTGTCCCCAGCGTTTCCAGTCACGCCATTTGTGATCAACATTAGGGATTTGAAAAAAGCCCGGATCCCACACCGACGTTGACTCTGTCACTATGTTTTCTTCAAGCGCGAGTATAGCCATATGAGGTTTTACAGTAGAGGCCGGTGCATATCGCCCCTGTGTAGTACGGTTGATTAAAGGGCGGTCTGGATTAAGCAATGCTTTGTAATCTTTGCTGCTAATACCGTGTACAAATAAATTAGGGTCGTAGCTTGGGTTTGAGTACAGCGCCAGTACACCGCCATCTTTTGCATCCATAACCACAATTGCACCACGCATATCTTTTAAAGAGTGCTGAGCAATTTGTTGTAAGCCAATATCAAGGGTAAGTACTATATCGCTACCCGGTTGTGGTGGGGTCATACTTAGGGTGCGAATTACACGGCCACGGTTATTTACCTCAACACGCTGTGAGCCAACTTGACCATGTAAAAGTTGTTCGTAATATTTTTCTATACCGAGTTTACCAATGTCGTGCGTAGCACGGTAATTGGTTGCTTGGTCTTCTTGCTCAAGCTTATTAAGCTCTTTACGGTTTAGTTTTGCTACATAACCTAGCGCATGGGTGAGTGTATCGCCGTAAGGGTAATAACGGGCTAGGCGGGCTTCAATACTAAAGCCAGGAAATTTATGCTGATTAACCGAAAACTTAGCAACATCAGACTCGTTTAAACGGGTTTTAAGTACTTGTGATTTAAAACGGCGAGTGTGTTTTATGTCTTTTAAAAAGTCTTCTTTTTGTTGATCAGTAATAGTAATTATTTTGCTAACTTGCTCAAGTGACTTGGCTAAATCGTCCACCTCTTCAGGAATAACCTCAAGGTTATACACTGGTTTGTTTTCAGCCAGAAGTACACCGTTTCTATCGTAAATAAGGCCACGGTTGGGGGCAATAGGAATTACTTTAATGCGGTTGTCGTTAGAGCGGGTTTGGTAATCTTGGTGGTCTTCTACCTGAATGGTGTATAGGTTTGAAAGCAAAATAGCCACTAAACCTAATACAAATACAAAACCCACAAATGCACGCCGTGCAAATAAATTTGCCTCTGCTGAGTGGTCGCGAATAGTGGGTCTTTGTTTCAACATGGCAAGGTTTACTCGCGATGATAAGGATGGTTGTTATTTAAGCTCCAGCCACGATAGAGGCTTTCTGCAACAATAATGCGCACCAAAGGGTGCGGTAATGTTAAATTAGATAACGACCATTTTTGCTCCGAGGCAGCAATGCACTCTGGAGCAAGTCCTTCTGGTCCGCCAATAAGTAAACTTACATCGCGGCCATCGAGTTGCCATTTTTCCATACTTTTTGCAAGCTGGTGGGTATCAAGTGGTTTACCTGTCACTTCCAGTGTAACAATCCGATTGCCTTTAGGAATAGCGGCTAAGGTTTTTTCTCCCTCAATGTGTAAAATACGTTTTATATCAGCATTTTTACCACGTTTGCCTGCCGGAATTTCTATCAGTTCTAGTGCCATATCTCTAGGAAAACGGCGCTGGTATTCTGTAAATCCGGTTTCTACCCATGCTGGCATTTTTGTACCAACAGCAATCATTTGTATTTTCACGTATTACTTCCAAGCTCAATTAAAAAATAGTGGAGTTTAGCCCCACAGTTTTTCTAGATCGTAATAGCTACGTGCTTGGTCTTGCATCACGTGTACAACCACATCACCTAAATCAACAAGTGCCCATTCACCATCGCTTTGGCCTTCATAACCTAGAGGCTCTGCATCTGCATGACGAGCTTCTTTTGCTAAATGATCAGCAATTGATAAAACGTGACGTTTAGAAGTACCAGAACACACAATCATAAAATCTGTGATGTCTGATGATTTGCTTACGTCAATATGAACTATGTCACGTGCTTTCATATCGTCAATTTTATCTAGTGCAAAGGCAAGAAGTTGTTTCGAATCCAAGGTTTTGTCTCAATATTAAATTTAATAGCGCGCATTTTAACACGCTAAGGGGTTTTAATCATCACTTTGATAGAGCTGGTGTAGCTCAATGTAATGACTGACGGAGTTAGGTAATAGTTCATTCTTTTTATTGGTTTTTTTAAGTTGCTCCCGAATCACGCTTGAGGCAGCGTCAAACATATCCCCAGGTAAAAAATAAAGTTTACCTGCTGGGGCTTGCTCAAGTCCATGCGCCTTATTTACTTGCGCATGTTGCATATAGTTTTTAAGTGGCTCAGAAGGGTTAACCGTTTGCTCTGGGCGCTCGTAAACAACAATATGGCAAAGCTGTGTTATGGCTTGCCATTCGTACCATTTATCAAGGTTATTAAATGAGTCCATACCAATTAAAAATATGATTGGTGTAGTTGGGTGCTCAGCTCTTATTTCTTGCAAGCTTAATAACGAATACGATGGGCCGCTTCGATTTAGCTCTCTTAAATCAAGTTGAAAAAATGAATAAGGAGCAATTGCCACACTGAGCATATTTATACGGTGCTCGGTGCTAATACCCGGCGCGGTTTTATGCGCAGGCAAAGCACAAGGCATAAAGTACAAGGTATTTAAATTAAATGCTTTTACACATTGCTTGGCCATATTTATGTGGCCTAAATGCACGGGGTCGAAGGTGCCACCAAAAATTGCAATCATTTTAAGTATCTTAATTTAATGCGTGACAAGGCATAGGAATATCAAGCGGCTGGCAAAATTTAATGCAAATATGAGCAAGCGCTTGGTATGGCGCAATTAAATTACCTTGCTTGTAGCTTGAATCAAACAACGCAAGCTCGCTACTGATATGTTCAAGGGTTTGGATGTTTAATCGGTTTATGGCGTTTTGTACTGGGCCTTGTTGGTTTTTCCAAATTGCTTTTTGCTTAAATAAGTTAGCAATAGGTTCGCCATTTAATAGCCCAAGCTGCACACTCATTAAAGTGTTAAGTTCTTTATTTATAGCCCATAAAATACTCACCACTTCGGTATTATCGCTGGCTAATTTATTAAGTACTTTAATCGCTTGTTTAGCGTGCCCATTTAAAAGAGCATCGCTTAAATCAAAAATATCAAACTTGGCTTGATTAAGCAGGCCTTGCATTACCAGTTGCTGGGTTATTAAAGCGTTACCGTGTAACAGCGAAAGCTTTTCTAGCTCCTGAAAACACGCTAATAAATTGCCCTCAGTAGCGTTAATTAAACTAATCTTTGCATCGTTTTGCATATTAAGAGACAGGCGATTAACTTGATCATCTAACCAGCGTTTTAAATGACTGCCAGCAAGCGGATAACAAGGTACAAATACACCGTGTTTATCTAAGGCTTTAAACCATGCACCGCGTTGTACTTCTTGGCTGGCTTTAGCACCTTTGATAATTAATAGTGTGTCGGGATTTATTAGCTCAATAACTTTCTTGAAGGTGTTGCTGCCAACTACGCCAGGCTTTTGTTGGTTTAAATCAAGCTCAATAATAGTGCGTGCACTAAACAAAGACATGCTTTGATATTGAGCTATAATTTCTTGCCAATCAAATCCTTGCATTAAAGTAAACTTAATTACTTCATCAAAGCCTTGGGCTTTAGCAGCGTCTCGAATTTGTTGTACGCATTGCGCTTCTTGAAAGGGCTCTTCGCCAAACACTAAGTAAAAGGGTTTTAAGCCTTTTTTTAATTCACTGGTTAACTGATTAGCGTAACAGCGCATTATAGTTGTGACAGCTCTCTAACAATACGACGGCTTGCTTGTTCACGAATTTCGCTAATAAGAAGTTCAAGTTCTTTTGCTTTAGCTAGTGCGTGATCAGGGTCGTCTTGGTAATTACGATAAAGCTCAAAGCGTTTTTCAATGGCTTTTTCGCCCGGGCGTTTAACGATGTAAGTTACGCCATAAGCAAGTTCGTATTCAGCAACCTGACCATTTTGAAACAACGACAGAGTTTGACGTTCAATGCTTTCTTTACGAAGGTAGAGCTGTGCAATATCTTTGGCTGACGGTTTTAGCTCAACATTACTCGCTTTTAACTCATTTTTAAGAGCTGCAAATAAAGTCGATTTTTCGTCATCCCCTTTGAGTGTGAGCGTTTTAAGGTTATCAGGAAGGCTAGAGGCTTTCTTTAAATGAAAGCCACAGCTAGATAACACAAAACACATTAGCACTAAGGTTAATGTGTTTTTAATGGCGTTAAAGCTAACCATTTAGTTAGCTACCACGTTAAGAAGTTTGCCTGGTACGTAAATAATTTTACGAATGGTTGCGCCATCAGTAAATTTAGTTACGTTAGCTTCTGCAAAAGCTAGTGCTTCTACTTGCTCTTGCGTTGCATCTGCTGGCACAGTTAGTTTAGCGCGAAGTTTACCGTTTACCTGTACGATGATGAGTTTTTCATCTTCAACAAGGGCAGACTCGTCAACTTTTGGCCATGCTGCATCTAAAATTTCACCTTCTTTACCAAGCTCTTTCCAAAGCTCATGCGATAAATGCGGCGTAATTGGTGCAAGCATAATAATTAATGCTTCAAGCGCTTCATTGGCAATCGCTACATCTTGGGTGTCGTTTAATGGTGCTTTTAATAACTTATTAGACAGTTCCATAATGGCAGCAATAGCGGTGTTAAACGTTTGACGACGCTCAACATCATCGCTCACTTTAGCAATGGCTTTATGTAGTTCACGACGAAGTACTTTTTGCGGGTTAGTAAGCGCCGATTTATCAAGTGCCTGGTAACCAACTGTTTTAACGTCTACTGCGTATTTCCATACACGTTTTAAGAAGCGGTGTGCGCCTTCTACGCCTGAGTCTGACCATTCAAGTGTTTGCTCTGGTGGTGCTGTAAACATCATGAATAAACGCACTGTATCTGCACCGTATTGGGCAATTACTTGTTGTGGATCTATACCGTTGTTTTTAGACTTAGACATTTTGCTCATGCCTGATGAGAATACCGGCTCACCGTCTTCTTTATGCCATGCTTTAGTTACGCGGCCTTTATCGTCGGTTTCGGTATTTACATCGCTTGGCGAAATCCATACATCGCCGCCTTTTTCATCTTTACGATAAAACGTTTCGGCAAGTACCATTCCTTGACAAAGTAGGCGATCAAACGGCTCGTCTGAATCTACTAAACCAAAGTCACGTAATAATTTATGGAAAAAGCGTGAGTATAATAAGTGTAAAATTGCGTGCTCAATACCACCAATGTATTGGTTTACAGGTAACCAGTAGTTTGCGGCAGCAGGGTCTAACATGCCTTCGTCGTAACGTGGGCTACAGTAACGCGCGTAATACCAAGACGATTCCATAAAGGTATCGAAGGTGTCCGTCTCATGAAATGCTGGTGCGCCATTTACCGTTGTTTTAGCCCATTCTGGGTCTGCTTTAATTGGCGATGTAACACCGTTCATTACCACGTCTTCTGGTAAGCGAACTGGTAGCATATCTTCAGTTGCAGCAAGTTCTTGGCCATCTTCATCGCTAAGCATTGGGATTGGTGACCCCCAGTAACGCTGGCGGCTAACGCCCCAATCTCGTAGACGGAAGTTAACTTTACGCTCACCAACACCTAGCGCTTCTAGTTTGTCGGCAACAGCGTTAAACGCGCCTTCAAAATCAAGGCCGTCAAACTCTCCAGAATTAACTAATACACCTTTTTCGGTGAATGCTTCTTCTTTTAGGTTTACTTCAAGCTCAGAGCCTTCAACCGGTGCAATAACTTGTTTAATGTCTAGGCCGTAAGCGGTTGCAAACTCATAGTCACGCTGATCGTGTGCAGGTACTGCCATTACCGCGCCAGAGCCGTAATGCATTAATACAAAGTTAGCAACCCAAATAGGTACTTGCTCGCCCGTTAATGGGTGAGTTGCGTAAAAGCCAGTTGCAATGCCTTTTTTCTCCATTGTTGCCATGTCTGCTTCGGCTACTTTGGTGTTTTTGCATTCTTCAACAAACATTGCAATCGCATCGCTGTTTTTAGCGGCTTCCTGTGCAATAGGGTGGCCACCGGCAACAGCAAGGTAAGTTACACCCATAAATGTATCTGGGCGTGTAGTGTATACGCTAAACTTTTCGTTGTTATCGGTACGTGTAAACTCAATGTCTAACCCTTCAGAGCGACCAATCCAGTTGCGCTGCATGGTTTTAACTTGCTCAGGCCAGTCTTCTAATTTGTCTAAATCGTCTAAAAGCTCTTGAGCGTAGTCGGTAATCTTAATAAACCACTGCGGGATTTCTTTTTGCTCAACCACAGCGCCTGAGCGCCAACCACGGCCGTCAATTACTTGCTCGTTTGCTAGTACAGTTTGATCAACTGGGTCCCAGTTAACCGTAGACATTTTTTTATACACTAGGCCTTTTTCGTAAAGCTTAGTGAAAAACCACTGCTCCCATTTGTAATACTCTGGGTGACAGGTTGCAATTTCGCGATCCCAGTCGTAACCAAAGCCTAATTGCTTAAGTTGGTTGCGCATGTAATCAATATTTTCGTAAGTCCACTTTGCAGGGGCTGTTTTGTTTTTAATAGCAGCGTTTTCTGCAGGTAAACCAAACGCATCCCAACCCATAGGTTGCATTACGTTTTTGCCTTGCAGGCGCTGGAAACGAGAAACAACATCACCAATGGTGTAGTTACGTACATGACCCATATGCAGTCGACCACTCGGGTATGGGAACATAGAAAGGCAGTAATACTTTTCTTTGCTCTCATCTTCGGTGACTTTAAATACCTGGTTTTCTTCCCAGTAACTTTGGACTTTTGACTCTATGTCTTGCGGGTTATATTGCTCTTGCATCTATGATTCCAGACTTCTTGCAAACTAATAAAAAATTGCCGATAGGATACCCCAAATAAACGCCTAATCACAGCGTATAAATACGGTTTTGTTAAAATCTAACTTTCAGTTCAGGTTAACCTATACTTATCTATGTTAATGGCTAACACGCCCTTGATTTTGATGGAGTATAAAATGGCAGATTATAAAACATGGCTTAGCGATTTAACTAATTGGTTAAAAGATGTAAAAGATCATGAAGTAAAAGACGCAGTCACTCGATTTGTTGAATCTGAGCAAGCACTTAAAGACTTAGGCCAAGAAAGATACGCTTTATACAAAAGCTATTTGCAGCGTGATATAGAGCACGTTCAAGAAAACGAATCACACTATAATTCGCTTGCGTGGCAAGAACTTAAAGAGTCGTTGTGGTTTGAGCTCTCGCACATAGAAGACAAAACCCAACTTGAATGGCAATCCCTTAGTCAAGATTTAAAGCACAATGGTGTGTATCACGTGGGCGAATGGATAGCCATGGGCACATTAGTATGTAAGAATTGCACCCATAGTTTTGATATTTATCACGCTACACAAATTACTCCGTGTATTGAATGTGATGGGATCTATTTTAGCCGTAAGGCATTACAACCCTAAATATATGTATTAAGTGGCTTGTAGGCCACTTAATACGCCCAAAAGCCAGCGAATATGTTGGTAAAAAAAGAAGTTAGAATGACGAAAAAATTGCTGCCACTATCTGTTTCACAGCTCGCACCGAGTATTTCTACTAATCACGTAAACACGTGTATGAGCAATCCATACCCAGAGCAACTTACTTTTATAGGGCAGCAACGTGCCCAAAGTGCCCTGGACTTTTCATTAGGAATGGAATTGCCCGGTTACAATGTTTATGTAATGGGCGAAGCTGCACATGGTCGTTTTACGCTTGTAAAAGATAAACTTAAACAACACGCCAAAGACCGTCCAACGCCAAACGAATGGTTATACGTAAATAATTACGACGACCACCGCGAGCCTATTGCGCTATTTATGCAAGCAGGGCAAAGCAAACAGTTAAGCGACGACATAGACTCGTTTTTAGATGAAGTGCTTGACACTTTTCCGGCAGCGTTTGACAACCCGGCATACCAACGCAAAAAGAAATCTATCGACCGAGAATTTAACGACGCCTACGACAGCGCAATTACCGCTGTAGAAATTGCTGCATTTGAGCAAAGCGTAGCATTAGTTGAAGAAAAAAACTCGGTAGGTTTTGCACCACTTGTTGATGGCAAGCAATTAAGTGATAACGAATTTGCAGAGCTTGAAGAGAGTTTACGCGAAGAGTTTTTTGAAAAAATAGAAAAGCTAGAAGATGCGTTAATAGAAGCGCTCATTGAATTACCGCGTTGGAAGCGCGAATCAAAAGAAAAACAACGTAACCTTAAAAAGTCGACCGCAGAGCAAGCTACAAAACCGCTGTTAAAAGATTTAGAACACAAATACGCTACCCACATTGGTGTACTGCGTTATTTAAAAGATATCCGTGTAGAAATTATTGATGCGGTACTTGAGTGGCTTGACGACGAAGACGAAAGCGAAGAAAGCAAAGAAGACTTTGACCGCAAAGGCATGCTAACGGACTTTTTTGCACCTAACATTTTAGTTGAGTTTAAAGAAGACGATGCAGCGCCTGTGGTATATGAGCCAAACCCAACCTTTGGAAATATATTTGGTAAAATTGAGTATTCAACTTCGCAAGGCTCACTTATAACAAGTTACCGCTCAATTCAGCCAGGTGCTTTGCATCGTGCTAATGGCGGTTACCTAATTATGGACGCCGAAAAAGTAATGGCTAACCCACAAGTGTGGGATGGTTTAAAGCTTTCGCTTAAAACACACCAAATTAAAAACGATTTACCATACCAAGACAGCTCAGTTGGCAGTAGTTTTACACTTCGCCCGCAACTGATACCGCTTGATGTAAAAATTATTTTATTAGGCTCTCGTGAGCTTTACTACACCATAGGTGAGTACGACGAAGAATTTGCTGAACTCTTTAGAGTGCTTGCCGACTTTGATTACTACTTGCCAAGTAGCGATAAACTACAGTACCAGTTTATTACTAAAGTAACGCAGTATTGCGAGCAAACTTTAAAGTGCACAACAACGCAAGCCGCTATGGTGCGTTTACTTAAATTTAGCTACCGCCAAGCAGAGCACCATAATAAATTATCAGCGCGTTTTGCTGATGTACTTGAACTTGTTGCTGAGGCAAGTTACTACGCCAAACAAGATAATCAAACGCTAGTTGATGCGCATCATATTGATGAAGCTATTGAAGGCAAACAGTATCGCACCGGCCAAATTAGCGAGAACATGCTAAGCGATATAAAAGAAGGCCACACGCTTATTGCTACACAAGGCCAAGCAATTGGTAAAGTAAACGGTTTAACAGTGCTGCATATTGGCGATACTTCGTTTGGTACACCAGCACGTATAACCGCTACCGTATATGCAGGCGCCGATGGCGTAATAGATGTAGAGCGTGAAGCCGAGCTTGGTAAAGCTATTCACTCAAAAGGGGTAATGCTACTTACCGGTTATTTAGGTAACAAATATGCGCAGCACTTTAGCTTAACGCTAAGCGCCAACATTGCCATTGAGCAAAGCTATGGTTATATAGATGGCGATAGCGCATCACTTGCTGAGTTATGTGCGCTTATTTCAGCCATTACTAGTTTACCAATTAGCCAATCCATCGCGCTTACGGGCTCTATTAACCAGCATGGTGATGTGCAAGCCATTGGTGGTGTAAACGAAAAAATAGAAGGCTTTTTTAAGCTGTGTAAAATGCGCGGCTTAACAGGCCAGCAGGGCGTTATTATTCCAAAATCGAACCAAGTTAACTTAGTACTTGATGACGAAATACTTGATGCGGTAGAGCGCGGTAAATTTAATATTTACGCCGTAGAAACGGTAGACCAAGCACTTAACTTATTAATGGATATTGAAGCTGGCAATATTATTGATGGCGAATACCCAGCGGATTCTGTAAACGGCATTGCTTTAGCGCGTTTAAAAGATATTGCCGATATAGTTAATGGCGATAGCGAAGACGACAAAGATGCAGAGCTTGATGAGGAAAAACACTAAATGATCAATATAATTTTAGCGGTGATCATCGTTATATTTTGTTTTTTAATATTTCAAAATAGTAAAAAAGCAAAGCAACAAGCAGGTATAAATGCACAAATTGAAGCTGACTACCTAGTAGCTAATGCCCAAGTTGAGGGCGTAATAGAAACCAGCTCTGGTTTACAGTACAAAATACTACATAAAGGCGAAAGTGAAAATACACCTAGCCCAACCAGCATGGTTAACGTGCACTACCACGGTACATTAATCGACGGCACTGTATTTGATAGCTCAGTAGAGCGTAAAACGCCAATTAGCTTTGGTTTACACCAAGTAATTAAAGGTTGGACCGAAGGCTTACAACTTATGAGCCCAGGTGATAAATACATTTTTTATGTACCGCACCAACTCGCCTACGGTGAAAAGCGAGTAGGGAGCATACCCCCTGCATCACTGCTTATTTTTGAAGTAGAACTATTGGCAATAGAATCGTAAGTTTTTAGTAATAAACTACTAAAGCCTCACTTTAATAAAGTGGGGCTTTTTGCTATTAGCTAACAATAAAATTTACTCAAGGATTTTAATACGAGGTCGATACCTATAAAAGAGGTAAACTATTTTAGGGACAAAATAATGAAGGTTTCAGCGGCTCCCATTCCATACCAAGTACACAGCTCAAATACTCAACCTTTAGCGCAATCAGATAAACTAGCTGTTGAAAAAGCGAGTGAAGAAAAGAGCGAGGAAGAAAATGAGGAAGAGCCAAAGTATGTGTTATCAAAGTTTCTAGATACCAAAGCGCAAGAATACAGTGAAGATAACGCTACGTTTAGCAATCAATATAAAAACCTTGAAAAAGTATATAAACACTTCACTGGACGAGTTATTGCGCTGCAAGAACAAATTAACAAACTTAAACAAAGTCCAGTTCAACGTAGTTTAACCATAGATAGTAGCGCCAATGAGCTAAATAAAAGTGATGCCAATTTAACTTTAGATGCAGAGCACCTAGGTGTAAAAAAATATAAAAACACGCAACAGCAAGATCAAATAGATATGTTAGAGCTGCAATTAGGGGAGTTAAAATCAGAGCAAGCGGCAATAAAGCAACAAATGGTTGAGCTGGTTATTAGTGAAATGAAAAGGCGTGGCGATAGCTATACAATTTAACAACGCAGGGCTTATAGGTTAGCTTTTAAACTCGAATTTGCTCACTTCAAGTTTAAAATTACCCTCTTGTTTACCTGCAATTAAAAAGCCTAGTTGTTTAACATCACTAAAATTAAAAGCTGGTTGTTGCTCAAGTACTCGCCCACGAAAAGTTAACGTAAAATCATCAGGAGTAAAGTGAATATCCATCCATTCATTTTTTGTTGTGCTAAATGAATGTGTATAGGCTGGGCCAGAGGGCGTTCAGAATTCTGTGTCAGCCTAAGTTGCTAAATATCTAGCACACCATCTAACCTACCTTCGAAGTGGATGGCCAATTGCGACAATGTCAGATTCCAATTATGGATTGGCATTGTCCATTT
>Ga0207907_100292_pt1 | contig 16520 bp, 12 predicted proteins | sample LinPmetageLP52_FD_184062 | JGI IMG/M metagenome (GOLD analysis project Ga0207907, IMG submission 184062) | Marine viral communities from the Subarctic Pacific Ocean - LP-52 (SPAdes) | ecosystem: Environmental > Aquatic > Marine > Oceanic | place: Pacific Ocean | collected 2011-08-26
TCTTCGCCAGTAAGGCCTTTACCAGCTTGAAGTTCAGCTAATGCTTTGTTGAAGTCGAAAGATTGAGTCATGTGTCACTCCTGTTTTCTTAATAATACTGAAATGACACAGATTTCTAAACACTACCTTTTAAAACTCTTTAAATTTTGTATTTACGTCTTTTGAAGGCGGAAAAATATCTTCGGTGCTACTTTCTAGCAAGTGTATAATTTCATAGATCCTTTCACATGAAGCTGCCACTGAGCCTGATTCTATTCTACTTATGTAGCTTTGCTCCACATCTAACTTGTAAGCAAGCTCTGCTTGACTCCATTCTTTTTTAACACGTGCTAACTTTATATTTCTGCCAATCAACTTCTTTATATGGCTCATCAAGATCAGTTCCTACTTTTTAAAATAGAATGATCACATATTGCTATTTATCATCATATGTACTATCTTGCATAAAAAATGACTTATAAGTCATATGCTGTTTTGAAAGAGGCTTAGTTCGCTATATGGCTGACATAAATTCTGTTATATATGATGTTATAGCTGCAAAAAAGAACGTTTATATATATTTTACAATGATATGTTCTGATCTTCATAAGCTTAAAAGGGCTGAACCGTTTACACGTGGGCAAATTGAAAAGCTCGTTTCACTCTATTTAGACAAGCTTACAAATAGAGGTTTATTAGTCAAAATATCTAATGAGAGAGGTGTTAGATATAAAAGGACAGAACTATTTTATAAAGAGCTAAACCTGATGAAAGCTGAATCCATCTTAAAGCATAACTTTCTTTCATCCTTGGAAATGCAAAAAGCATTATGCAATTTTGAGCTTATGGAATTTAAATCAAAAATAGACCCTTTTATAATGGATACTATACGTGAGCTAACTCTTGAAAAAGAAAAACAGCTAGATTACCTAATTAAAAAAGAAAAGGTCTATTTGTTACATAGCAAATTAAATACTATTAATAAGTTGTTAGATATATATAAATTAGAACGATTTTCAATCAAATTATAGGGCGCTATGCCACCTCTAAAGAATGAGATAGTAAACAACCAGTCATCTAAAGCTTCTAAGGTTGCCCTTAAAGTTTTTTTTAATATTATGATGGCTTGGCGGGTTTCTGAAAAAGATCAAATGAACTTAATCGACCAACCCTCGAGGATAATACTTAACCAATGGCAACACGGAATTGTTGCTGGAATTTCAAATGAGACCTATAAGCGCATTTCGTATGTAATTGGAATATACAAATCTCTACATCTCTTATTTCAAAACAAAAAGCAAGCCGATGGCTGGATGCTAAGGCCTAATAGCACCTTCGGTGGTGACTCTGGGCTGGAGTTCATTTTAAAAGATAGTCTTACTAATTTATCATTTCTAAGGAGGTACTTAGAATTACAAACTCTAAGATAGGACACTTTGGATACTTAACAGCTATTTACAGTCCATAATTAAGTTTTGAATATAAACCTTTTCAGTTTTACTGGCTTTTAGTTGGTATTTAGATTTAATAAATAGCCACTTAATTAAATATTTACAATGAAATGATTTATTTACCGGTAACCACTCTTGTGGTGGTTTTGAGTTTTTTGATTGGTTGGCGTTATCTTCAACAGCAATAAGATTTTCAAAATCGTTTGCAAATGCCCTTTTTTGTTCTCGGCTCCAGTATTTACCTCCCATTTCATGTGCATGTGCTAACGGTACAATATGGTCAATATCAATATCAGATGCTTTATAGAAAACCTTTCCAGTGTATGGATCGTGCCACTCACCCGAAGATACATTACAAGGTTTGTCACGCTTAAACTTTATAGCTGATGATGAATCCCTTATCAATACTTCAGCCCTAGTGTCCTGACAGTCATTATCGATATCAATCCAGTGCGGCCATTCTTTTCTATTGTAAGTAGTCGAAGATGTAATTTCATTTTTATAAACGGATAGGACAATTTTTCTTGGTATATGGCGTGGTTTATTTCTCTTGTTATGACAGTGATAGTCATTACTTCTCTTATTGTTGTGACAACCTTCAGAATTAGTTCCGCCACTGTGAGCTGAAGTGATAAAAGAGTAAATAAGTAATAATAGTGCATTCATTTTAAACCTCAATTATCACGACTTTTGTGGTGTTATTTGTTTTTAGTTGGTAATGAAAGTGATAGTCAATTAATACACTTTACAGTCACATTTATTTTTAGATTTATCAGACCACTCTGTAGTGTAATAAAAGAAGAGAGAATCTCTGAATTTTGGTTTTCTACTTTTTACAGGTGCTATTTTTCTTCTTAGAATTTGTAGAATTAATCATATCAGGGAAATCTTTTTCAACGTGTTCTAAAAACCATTGCCTCAGGTTCTTTCCTTGAGCTCGGATTGCAGTGTGTATTAACTTTTTTTGTTCTGGTGCAAGATCTATCACTATCCTACCTGAATTCCCTATAGCCATAGCTGTTAGCCTATAAAATAATGCTTAAAGATTTGACATTATACTACGTCACGTTACATTAGCTTGGATAGCATTATTTACCAAAAGTTACACAGAGGGAACATGGCTCAACAAACTCAAACTAGTATTAATATCTCTAATCGTATTTGGTCAGTTGCAAATGATTTATGGGGAGATTTCAAGCATACAGACTTTGCGCGAATTATGCTGCCGCTCTTACTGCTACGACGCTTAGAATGTGTACTTCAGCCAACAAAATTAGAGGTTCTTGCTGCCTATAAAACGCAGAAAGGAAGTGGAATTGATCCGGAAATCTACTTACCATCAATTTCCGGGACTCGCTTTTTTAATACCTCAGAGTATGAACTTGGAACATTAGGTGCTACAGATACCCGGGCAAACCTTGAAGATTACATCTCCAATTTTTCAGCTAATGTACGACTTATATTCGATGAGTTTGGGTTCTCAAATACGATCGTTGAGTTAAATGAAGCAAAACTGCTTCATCGCATAATCACACACTTTGCGAATATGGATTTGAGTAAGCAGAATGTATCAGATAGGGATATCTCAAACGCTTACGAAGATATTATTCGCAGATTTGCAGCATCAATAAACGAAAAGGCTGCTGAATTTTTTACGCCTAGAGACGTAGTACATTTGGTGACAATGCTGGTTATTATGCCTGATGAAGAAGTGTTTACTGGTTCAGGTGTAATTAGAAAAATTTATGATGGGGCTTGTGGCGTAGGAGGCTTTTTAGCTGATGCTATAGAGCTAATTCGTGACTTGAGCCCTTCAGCAACTGTTGTACCTTATGGGCAAGAGTTGGACCGCCGGACGCACGCAATGGCGCTGACGTCTATGCTGATACAAGACTTCAATGAAAAGAATATTAAACAAGGTTCTACTTTATCTGATGATAAACTGAAAAATGAAAAGTTTCATTATTCAGTTCAAAACCCTCCATTCGGTATTAAGTGGGAAAAAGATCGAGCAGCCGTCGTAAAAGAAAAAGCTTTAGGTTATGTTGGTCGTTTTGGTGCAGGTTTACCAAGAGTAAGTGATGGTTCCATGTTATTTATTATGAATGCCGTAGATAAAATGGAAGAGCCTGAAAATGGCGGTGGAAGGGTTGGTATTGTTCTGTCAGGCTCACCTTTATTTACTGGAGATGCAGGCTCTGGTGAATCAGAAATACGTCGTTGGTTACTAGAGCAAGATCTTATAGAAGCGATTATATCTTTGCCTACAGATATGTTTTTTAACACCGCAATTGGTACTTATGTTTGGATTTTATCAAATAAAAAATCTAAGGAACGTAAGAATAAAGTCCAGCTAGTGAACCTAACGAAAACTTGGACTCAAATGCGTAAATCTGAAGGAAGTAAACGCCGCTTTATTTCTGAGGACCAAATTAAAGACATAGTCCGCGACTATGAAAGTTTAAATCTAAAAGAAAATATTAAAATTTTTGACACTACAGAATTTGCTTATCGTAAGGTACATATTAAGCGTCCTCTTCGTGCTCATTTGGTATTTAATAAGGACAAAGTTATGTCACTTAAAGATATCAAAGCTTTTCAAAATCTAAGTGCTTCTCAGCAAACTCTATGGAACTCTTTTTTCATTGAAATAACAGAAGAACAAGATTACAACTGGTTGTTTAATCAACTGAAATCATTTAATAATGATGGTCGTTACGGCAAAGTCTCTAAAACATTACTCACTTCATTTACATCACATTTTATGGAGCGGGATGAAACGTTAGAACCTGTTTACGATGCAAAAGGAAATGTGGTTGTTGACACATCACTTAATGATACTGAGTCGGTTCCGTATAATGAATCGGTAGAAGAATACTTTGAACTTGAGGTAAAACAGTATATTGAGGATGCTTTTATCGACTATTCAATTCGAGACGATAAGGATGGGGAAGTCGGAATTGTTGGTTATGAAATAAATTTTAATCGTTATTTTTATGAGTATAAAGAGCAAAGGCCTCTCGTTAAAATAGATGGTGAATTGAAGGCTTCTGAAGCTCGTATACAGTCACTCTTAGCTGAGGTTGCTGACTAATGAATAGCTATCCTGAATACTATGATACTAATCTCGATTGGTTAAAAAAAATTCCTGTCCATTGGAAGCTCAGTAAGTTGGGAATGTGCTTCATAGAACGAAACGTTAAGGTAAGTGATGTTGACTACCCAGCTTTATCAGTTACGAAAAACGGAATTGTTCCTCAGATGGAGAATGTTGCAAAGTCTGATGCTGGAGATAATCGTAAAAAAGTTTGTGTTGATGATTTTGTCATAAACAGTAGGTCAGATAGAAAAGGTTCTAGTGGTGTATCTAAATATGAAGGCTCGGTTTCACTCATCTCTACAGTTTTAGAGCCTAAGCGCTATTTACCTAGATTTGCTAATTATTTATTTCGTTCATACAACTTCCAAGAGGAGTTTTATAGATTTGGTAAAGGAATAGTAGCTGACCTCTGGAGTACTCGTTACTCAGAGATGAGAAATATTTATGTGCCATTAGTACCTATAGATGAGCAAGAAGTAATTTCTGACTTTCTTGATAAAGAGATAGATAGGATAGACTCTTTAATTTCAGAAAAAGAAAATTTCATTCAGCTATTAGAAGAAAAGCGACAAGCATTGATAGCGCATGTTGTTACCAAAGGCCTCGATGACAAGGCAGAAATGAAAAATTCAAATGTTAAACCTATTGGAGATGTAAGGGCTGATACAAAAGTTATACGTTTTCGCTATTTATTTAATTTCGGTAGAGGACTCACTATAACGAAAGAAAATTTAAAAGATAAAGGTATTAAAGTTGTAAATTATGGTGAGATTCACTCGAAATTTAATTTTGAACTTGATGTAACTCGAGACCAATTAAAGTTTGTTGATGAAAGCTACCTGCTTACATCAAAGGAATGTTTAATTGGGAAAGGCGATTTTGTTTTTGCTGATACTTCAGAAGATTTGGATGGCTCCGGTAATTTCACTCACCTTGTGAGCGAGGAAGTAATCTTTGCAGGTTACCATACTGTAGTATGCAGATTAAAAAGTAAGGAAAACTCTAGGTTTATTTCATACTTCTTGGATTCATCTGCTTTTCGAATGCAACTCCAAAGTATAATGAAAGGTGTTAAAGTATTTTCAATATCACAAAGAGCCTTGAAAGACATTTGGCTTTGTATACCTCCTTTATGGTTGCAGAATGAAATCGCAGATTACTTAGACCTTCAATGCTCAAAAATAAGATCTCTTACAGAAGAGACTATCAAATCAATAGAGCTTCTCAAAGAGCACCGTAAGGCGTTAATCAGTGCTGCTGTTACGGGTAAAATAGATGTCAGGGAGAAAGTATAATGTCAGCTCATCACGAAGTTCACTTCGAGGATTATATAACAAAAAAATTGCTTAATAATGGCTGGGTTGAAGGCTCTCCAAAGGCATATGATAAGCAGTTGGCACTTTACCCCGAAGATGTGGTTACTTGGGTAAAAAAAACTCAGCCACAGACTTGGGAAAAGATTGTACGCATCAATAATGGGGATGCACCAGATGTTTTAGCACAAAAATTAGCAAAAGCGTTAAATAGCAAGCACGGTAGCACAATCAAAATATTGCGTGATGGCTTCTCTTTTACTGGTGCTGGCAAAGTCGATATGATTCAACGGCAACCCGAAGATACTAGAAATAATAAAACTCTTGCAAAGTATAATGAAAATATTCTCCGTGTTGTGAGGCAGTTAAAGTATTGCCCTACAAGAGAATGGGCAATCGATTTAGTCTTTTTTATAAACGGCATTCCTGTTGCAACTGTAGAGCTAAAAACTGATTTTACTCAATCAATAGAACATGCGATTACTCAATATAAATGTGATCGTTTACCTAAAGATCCAAAGACAGGACGTGTGGAGCCTTTATTAACATTTAAAAGAGGGGCAATTGTCCACTTCGCAATGACAGATTCTGTTATTGAAATGACTACACAGTTAAATGGAGAGAACACTAAGTTCTTACCTTTTAATAAAGGTAATAACGGCCATGCGGGAAATGCCCCCAGAGAAGACAAAGAATATCCTACAGCATACTTTTGGGAGGAAGTGTGTCAACGAGATACATGGTTACGTATTTTTACTAATTTTGTTTATGTTGAAACAAAAGATAAGTTAGATAAAACAGGTAGGCCATATATCTCAGAAACACTTATTTTTCCCAGATATCATCAGTTAGAAGCTGTGAACACCATGTTGGCTGATGTGAAACGTAATGGTGCTGGTAAGCAGTATCTATTTGAACACTCTGCGGGCTCGGGTAAAACTAACACTATTGCATGGACTGCACATGATCTTATTAAACTAAGAGAGCAAAATGGCGATAGTTTATTTGACTCTGTGATTATAGTTACAGATAGAACGGTACTTGATGATCAATTACAGGAAGCCGTTCAGCAACTTGATCATCAATATGGTGTTATTGAAGCTATTGATCGCAAAACTTCCAGCAAACCCAAGTCTAAGCAATTAGCTGAAGCATTGCTGGCGAAAACCCCTATTATTGTGGTAACAATTCAAACTTTTCCTCATGCAATGGAAGCAATCATTACAGAAAAAACTCTTAGTGACAGGAAGTTCGCAGTTATAATCGATGAAGCTCATACATCCCAAACAGGTAGCACAGCACAAGGCTTAAGGTCTGCTCTGTCTCTTGATGAAAAAGTAAAACTTGAAAGTTTGACTGTTGAAGAAATTTTACTTGAAATCCAAAAGTCTCGAGTTCAACCTGAAAACATCAGCCACTTCGCATTTACAGCCACCCCTAAAAGTTCTACTTTTACGCTATTTGGAAGAGTTCAAGATTTAAGTAAACCTGAATCTAAAAAGAATCCAAAAAAAGCATTTCATACTTATACGCAACGTCAAGCAATAGAGGAAGGTTTCATTCTTGACGTTCTTCTAAACTATACAAATTACTATACTGCATTCTCAATTGGACAAAGCGCTGTTAACAACAAACGTGTCGATAAGAAAATAGCAAATCGTCAATTAGCTCAATGGAAACAACTACATCCGACTAATGTTGCACAAAAGGTAGAATTTATAATAAAGCACTTTGAACAAAATGTATCTCATTTACTGCATGGTGAAGCTAAGGCAATGTTGGTTACAAGTAGTCGTGCACAAGCAGTGAAATATAAACTCGCTTTTGATAAGTATTTAAAGAAAAATAGTATAGAAAATATGAAGGCTCTTGTAGCTTTCTCTGGAAAAATTCTTGGACAATCGCTGGGTGAAGACAGTGAAGATATTGGTATTGATATCGATACAGAGTATTCCGAATTCAATCTTAATACAGACTTAGGCAGTCAAGACTTGCGTCATGCTTTTGATCAAGATGAATATCGTGTGATGATTGTGGCTAATAAATTTCAGACAGGTTTTAATCAACCTAAACTTGTAGCAATGTATCTAGATAAAAAAATAAGTAAGGTAGACGCAGTTCAGACACTATCAAGGCTTAATCGAATTTACCCCGGGAAAGATCAGACATTCGTTATCGATTTTGCAAACGAACCGTTGTCAATTCTAAATGCATTTAAGAGTTATGATAATGGGGCTGAGCTTGAGGATATCCAAGACGTAGATATTATCTACGATATAAAAGATATTCTTGATGATGCAAACATTTATAACACGGTAGATCTCGAAAATTTCAAGACTCTGTCACATAAATTGGTGTTAGGCCAAGGAAAAAATAACCCAGATGATCCTATCCATAAGAAACTTTTTGCCGCTACGGAAAGAGCTTCAGGGGTCTTTAATAAAAAATTAAAGGATCTGAATGAAGTTATCCAAAAATACGAAAAGGAATATAACAAAGCCCATAATGAGGGCAATGAAAAAGGAAAAGAAATAGCTGAAGTAAAACGAAGTGAATTCACAATCAAACGTGAATCATTAATGAGATTTAAAACCGAATTAGCGCGATTTGTTAGAGTTTATAACTATATTGCTCAACTGATTGAATTATCTGATGCTGATTTAGAAAACTTTGCAGCCTTTGCTCAATTACTTTCTAAACGTCTCAAAGGTGTTAGCCCTGAATTGATAGACTTATCTGGGCTTGTACTAAAAGGGTATGCTATTAAAAAAAGGAATGGAGAAGCCATAGGTGAAGCTGAAACCCTTAAACCTATAGTAGCTAATACTAGTGACGCAAACGATAGAGAAAAACAGTTCTTGAATGAAATTCTCTTAAGAATTAATGAAGAGTTTGGTGGAGCGACACCAGAAAACTCAGCAGTATATTTTGTGTCACAGGTTATGAGTCATGTAACGACAGGGGCAAATACTAATGTTGTTGATCAGGTAAAAAATAATACGCGTGCCACAGCATTATCAGGAGATATTAGTGATTTGGTTAGAGATAGTGTAGTAAGAACGATGACTTCAAATATGGAAAATGCTCAAGCTGCACTTTCTGATGAACAGAAGATGAGCGCATTAGTTGGGGTTGTAGTAGATTTGATACAAAATAATAAGACTGGTGACGTTATTGATACTTTAAAAGCTGAGAGTCATTAAAGCTGTTTAAAGCCAAAATATAGAGAGCTTAAGCTCTCTATATTTTGGTTCAATTAAATGTAGCCCTACTAGTTAAAAGTAAATAGGACCATTCAATTCACGTATTGGAAAGTGGTTCTATAATCCATATAACTATACTGCGGTTCTAACTCATGTATCCCTAAATCAATTTTCCCAAAGTCGATATGAACACTAATTAATCACTATATGGTACGTATATTAAACAAAGTAAAATTGTTATTTTTTATCGCAAATCATCGTAAACTTTTAACTTTGTTTTTTTATGATTTAAATTTGCGAAAAGGCTTGCACCGTAATTTTAGCTATGTATAATGCGTTCCGTGGTCGAGATGAAGCAAACGATTCCTTTGAAGCCCTTGTAAACAATAGGTTTTAAACGTTATTTGCTAACTCAGAAAATTCATACTCTACAGTTATTTGATTAGCTAATGTATTATGTATATTGGTTATTTAAGTAGATATAAAGGTTCGAATCCTTCTGGGCGCACCATGTTGAAAACGTGTAAATATAGCGGTGATTGTAGCTCAGTTGGTAGAGCCCCGGATTGTGATTCCGGTTGTCGTGGGTTCGAGCCCCATCAGTCACCCCAATTTACATTGAGTATCGGCGATTAGCGCAGTTTGGTAGCGCACTTGGTTTGGGTCCAAGGGGTCGCAGGTTCAAATCCTGCATCGCCGACCACTTTCTTATAGGTGGTCTTAAATTCAAAGTTTAAGTATTCACAATATATATCGGCGATTAGCGCAGTTTGGTAGCGCACTTGGTTTGGGTCCAAGGGGTCGCAGGTTCAAATCCTGCATCGCCGACCACTTTCATTATATCAAATAATGAAACGTGAAAATTAATACTCTATATTCCATACCTTATCTTTATATTCAAATTCATTAATAAAATTTTAATTACTTACAATCTAATTAGTTTGTTTTTTATTCGGTTGTGCGCGATCAGTGCCGATCTATCCTAAATAATTGCCCCCTACACTCGACTCTCATGATTATTAGGTTATAATGCCGCGTCTATTGTTTAACATAGTGCCCGAAGGGCAGAGCAGCAATGATATCTCATGGTAGCGACGGATGTATTTAAGCATTAAATTTAGCTTAAATTTTATCAAGACTCATGAAGGTACTTTGTTTGTAAGGAAGGCGAACAGTCGCCAAAATTGAATATTGAGGTAAATCATGCAAGTTTCTGTTGAGACGACTCAAGGCCTTGAGCGCCGTCTGACCATCACCGTTCCTGCAGAGAACGTTGAGACCGAAGTAAAAAAACGCTTACAACAACTGTCAAAAACACAGCGTATTGATGGTTTCCGTGCTGGTAAAGTTCCAGTTTCAGTAATTAACAAGCGTTTTGGTCCTGCAGTTCGTCAAGAAGTTGCTGGCGAAGTAATGCAACGTAATTACATTGAGGCAATCGTTGCTGAAAAAATTAACCCTGCTGGCGCACCATCATTTGCTCCAAAATCTCTTGAAGCAGGTAAAGATTTAGAATTCTCAGCTACGTTTGAAGTTTACCCTGAAGTTGAAGTTCAAGGTTTAGATAAAATTGCTGTAGAAAAACCAGCAGTTACAGTAACTGACGAAGATTTAGCAAACATGCTAGAAACACTTCGTAAACAGCACGCTTCTTGGGCTGATGTTGATACAGCTGCTGGCGAAAACGACCGTGTAACTGTTGATTTCGTAGGTACTATCGACGGTGAAGTATTTGAAGGCGGTAAAGCTGAAGACTTCCCATTAGAACTTGGCCAAGGTCGTATGATCCCAGGTTTTGAAGATAACATCGTAGGTAAAAAAGCAGGCGAAGAAGTAGTTGCTGATGTAACTTTCCCTGATGACTACCACGCTGAAAACCTTAAAGGTAAAGCGGCTCAATTCACTATCACAGTGAAAAAAGTTGAAGCGCAAGAGTTACCTGAATTAAGCGAAGAGTTTGCAACTAAATTCGGTGTTACCGAAGGCGGCGTAGACGCGCTTAAAGAAGAAGTTAAAAAGAACATGACACGTGAGCTTGACCAAGCAGTTAAAGCTAACGTGAAAGACCAAGCAATTAAAGGTCTTTTAGAAAACAACGAAATTGAAGTGCCAAAAGCACTTGTTGATCAAGAAGTTGACGCACTACGTCAGCAAGCAGCTCAACGCTTTGGCGGCGACGCTAAAAACATGCCTGAGCTTCCAGCTGAATTGTTCCATGAGCAAGCTGTAACTCGCGTTAAAACTGGCCTTTTATTAGGTGAAGTGATCAAAGCTAACGACATCAAAGTTGATGATGCTAAAGTTGAAGCACTTATCGCAACAGTAGCGTCTGCATACGAAGATCCAACTGAAGTAGTAGAATACTACAAAGGTAATGATCAACTAATGCAGCAAATGCGTAATGTAGCAATGGAAGAGCAAGCAGTTGAAGCTATTTTAGCTAAAGCAAATGTTTCTGACGTTGAAAAAGCATTTGACGACATCATGAATCCGCAGCAAGGTGCTTAATAAGTCATTGACTTAAGCTCCCGCTAACGATTAAATGGCTCGTGTTACTCTGTTTATGCAGTGTGCCCGGGCCATTTTAGTTTGTGGCTCTTAATTTGCGAAAAATGATAACTATGCTTTTCTTATAGTGAAGGATAAGTATAAGCGCATAAGGAATTAAATAAGTATGAACACTGGTATTACAGAACCCCTAAACGCATTAGTCCCTATGGTTGTTGAACAAACGGCTAAAGGCGAGCGCTCGTATGATATTTATTCGAGATTATTAAAAGAGCGTATTATCTTTTTAACGGGCCAAGTTGAAGACAACATGGCAAATCTAATTTTAGCGCAAATGCTATTTTTAGAATCAGAAAACCCTGACAAAGATATCTTTTTATATATCAACTCACCAGGTGGTTCAGTTACTGCAGGAATGGCCATTTACGATACAATGAACTTCATCAAACCAGATGTAAGTACAATTTGTGTTGGTCAAGCAGCAAGCATGGGCGCATTTTTACTTACAGCGGGTGCTAAAGGTAAGCGTTTTTGTCTACCAAACTCACGTGTAATGATTCACCAACCATTAGGTGGTTTCCAAGGTCAAGCGTCTGATTTTGAAATACACGCTAAAGAAATTCTGTCTATTAAAGACAAACTTAACCGCTTAATGGCTGAGCATACAGGCCAACCATTAGATGTTATTTCACGCGATACAGATCGTGATAACTTTATGAGTGCATCACAAGCTGTAGACTACGGACTTGTAGACTCAGTATTTACAAATCGCGATAGCAAGTAAGCGTGTAGGCAAGCAAACTATTGCTTGCCACTATGAGTTACTATGCGAAAACCAGTAAATTTTGGTATAGTTAAAAGCGAATTTGAATAGTTGCCAACCGGTTTGGCAGCCAACGTATAAAATGAGGTAGCTGAATGTCTGACACTCCTACAGACGGCGACAAAAGTAATAAATTGTTATACTGTTCTTTTTGTGGCAAAAGCCAGCATGAAGTTCGTAAATTAATTGCAGGTCCTTCAGTATACATTTGTGATGAATGTGTAGAGCTGTGTAACGATATCATCAGGGAAGAAATCAAAGACATTGCTCCTAAGCATAATGCGTCTGATAAACTACCTGTGCCAAAAGAAATTCGTAATCACCTAGACGACTACGTAATTGGTCAAGACCATGCTAAAAAAGTATTGTCAGTAGCGGTATACAACCACTACAAACGCTTGCGTAACCAATCTACTAAGCAAGAAGTTGAACTAGGTAAAAGTAATATTCTACTTATTGGCCCAACAGGTAGTGGTAAAACATTACTTGCAGAAACGTTAGCGCGCCTTTTAGATGTGCCGTTTACTATGGCTGATGCCACAACATTGACCGAAGCCGGTTATGTAGGTGAAGATGTAGAAAACATCATTCAAAAACTATTACAAAAATGCGATTACGATGTAGAAAAAGCCCAGCGCGGTATTGTTTACATTGATGAAATTGACAAAATTTCTCGCAAATCAGATAACCCATCAATCACACGCGATGTATCGGGTGAAGGTGTGCAACAAGCACTACTTAAATTGATTGAAGGTACTGTTGCTTCGGTTCCACCACAAGGTGGTCGTAAGCATCCACAGCAAGAGTTTTTACAAGTAGACACATCTAAGATTTTGTTTATTTGTGGTGGTGCATTTGCAGGCCTAGATAAAGTAATTGAGCAGCGTAGCCATAAAAACACTGGTATTGGTTTTGGCGTTAACGTAAAAGAGTCTGCGGCGAGCCGTTCTTTAAGTGATACATTTAAAGACGTAGAGCCAGAAGATTTAGTTAAATACGGCTTAATCCCTGAGTTTATTGGTCGTCTACCGGTTGTTGCTACGTTAACTGAACTTGACGAAGCAGCGCTTGTGCAAATTTTAAGTGAACCTAAAAACGCGATTACTAAGCAATTCTCTGTATTGTTTGGTATGGAAGATGTTGAACTTGAATTTCGTGATGACGCCTTAGCAGCAATTGCTCACAAAGCAATGGAGCGCAAAACAGGTGCTCGTGGTCTTCGTTCGATTGTTGAAGGTGTATTACTTGATACCATGTACGAACTACCGTCTATGGACGATGTAAGCAAAGTGGTTATTGATGAAACCGTTATTAAAGGTGAGTCAGACCCAATCTTGATTTATGAAAACAATAAACAAGACAAAGCTGCATCTGAGTAGTTTTTAAGCTATTTGCATAAAAAAGGAGCCTTAGGCTCCTTTTTTTATAATTAATTTAGTCGAGTAGGGGAAAATTGTTGAACTTTAATTAGTTTATCCCCATATACTTGAGTAATCTTTTAAATAAATAAAGTGCGAAGAGAAAATATAATGACGCTTGAGAGAACCGACCGAGTCGAAATCCCAGTCCTAGCACTGCGCGATGTTGTGGTATATCCACACATGGTGATCCCGCTTTTTGTTGGCCGTGAAAAATCAATAAAATGCCTAGAAGCGGCAATGGACAAAGACAAACAAATTTTCTTGGTTGCACAAAAAGATGCAACTGTAGATGAACCAGAACAAGACGATATTTACCGTATTGGTACTATTGCCACTGTACTTCAGTTATTAAAATTACCAGACGGTACAGTGAAAGTTTTAGTTGAAGGTACACAACGCGCACAAATTGAAGAATTTGTAGATAACGATGACTTTTTTGTTGCTAACGCCCAATTTATTGAATCTGATTCGGTAGACGAGCAAGAGCAAGATATATTTATTCGCAGCGCTATTAGCCAGTTTGAAGGCTATGTAAAACTAAACAAAAAGATTCCACCAGATGTATTAACCTCTGTGTCGGGTATTGATGAGCCAGCACGTCTTGCCGACACAATGGCAGCGCATATGCCGCTTAAAGTGCCTGAAAAACAAAAAGTGCTAGAAATCTCAAGTGTGACTGAACGCTTAGAGTATTTAATGGCGTTGATGGAAGGTGAAATAGACTTACTGCAAGTTGAGAAGAAAATTCGTACCCGCGTGAAAAAGCAGATGGAAAAATCTCAGCGCGAGTATTACCTCAACGAGCAAATGAAAGCCATTCAAAAAGAGCTTGGTGAGCTTGATGATGTGCCTGACGAATTTGAAGCGCTTAAAAAGCGTATTGAAGACTCTGGCATGCCTGATGAAGCTAAAGAAAAGGCCACTACTGAGCTTAATAAGCTTAAAATGATGTCGCCAATGTCTGCTGAAGCCACGGTTGTACGCTCTTACATTGATACGTTAATTAACGTGCCATGGAAAAAACGCTCTAAAGTGAAAAAAGATTTAGCGGGCGCGCAAAAAATCCTTGATAGCGATCACCACGGCTTAGATAAAGTTAAAGAACGTATTATTGAATACCTCGCAGTGCAACAGCGTACAAATAAGCTTAAAGGGCCTATTTTATGTTTAGTGGGTCCTCCAGGTGTTGGTAAAACATCTTTAGGGCAATCAATAGCGCGCTCTACTGGCCGTAAATATGTGCGTATGGCCTTAGGTGGCGTACGTGACGAGGCTGAAATTCGTGGCCATCGTCGTACTTACATTGGTTCTATGCCAGGCAAGCTAATTCAAAACATGTCTAAAGTGGGCGTTAAAAACCCATTATTCTTGTTAGATGAAATTGACAAAATGTCATCAGATATGCGCGGTGACCCAGCATCAGCTCTTCTAGAAGTATTAGATCCTGAGCAAAACAGCCATTTTGCCGATCATTACCTTGAAGTTGATTACGATTTATCTGACGTTATGTTTGTAGCCACATCAAACAGCTTTAATATTCCGGGTCCATTATTGGACCGTATGGAAGTTATTCGTTTATCGGGTTACACCGAAGATGAAAAGCTAAACATTGCAAAAGAGCACCTTATTACTAAGCAAGTTAAACGTAATGGTTTAAAAGATAACGAAGTAGTAATAGAAGATAGCGCTATTATTGGCATTATTCGTTACTACACGCGTGAAGCGGGTGTGCGTAACCTTGAACGTGAAATATCTAAACTGTGCCGTAAAGCCGTTAAAAATATCTTGCTAGAAAAAGACACTAAAACAGTGACTATCAATCAAGATAACCTAGAAGACTTTTTAGGTGTGCAGCGCTTTGATTATGGTAAAGCCGAAGATGGTAACCGTATTGGCCAAGTAACTGGTTTAGCCTGGACAGAAGTAGGTGGCGACTTACTTACTATTGAATGTGCGGCTGTTCCAGGTAAAGGCAAGTTAAGTTACACAGGTTCGCTAGGTGATGTAATGCAAGAGTCGATTCAGGCTGCGATGACTGTTGTTCGTAATCGTGCTGATACATTTCGTATCAATAGCGATTTTTATGAAAAACGCGATATACACGTTCACGTACCTGAAGGTGCAACACCTAAAGATGGCCCAAGTGCCGGTGCTGCGATGGTAACGGGTTTAGTGTCTAGCTTAACGGGTAACCCTGTAAAAGCTGACGTGGCGATGACAGGCGAAATAACACTACGTGGTGAAGTATTACCAATTGGTGGCCTTAAAGAAAAGTTATTGGCTGCGCATCGCGGTGGAATTAAAACAGTCATCATTCCAAAAATTAACGAACGTGACCTAAAAGAGATCCCAGACAACGTGCTGGCAGGTCTTGATGTTCACCCTGTTACGTGGATTGACGAGGTGTTAAAGCTTGCTTTAGTGCATCCTGTTGAGAGTTTTTCGCCCGAAACACCGAAAAACCAATAAAAAACCCAAAAAAAGTGCTTTTTAGGGCTTTTCAAATCTAAACGGTATGATAAGTTAAGCACTGGTTTTCAAGCCTAGCCCTTATGGGGCCTAGGCTTAAGAAAAATATAATCATGTGAGCATTAAAAGTTTGCTCTAAAATTTTCAAAAAAGTGATGTTAGTTTAAAAAACCATCGCTCTTGATAATAACAATGAAAGAGGATGATATTGTGAATAAATCTCAATTAATCGATCAAATCGCAGCTGACGCTG
>Ga0207907_100297_pt1 | contig 15827 bp, 8 predicted proteins | sample LinPmetageLP52_FD_184062 | JGI IMG/M metagenome (GOLD analysis project Ga0207907, IMG submission 184062) | Marine viral communities from the Subarctic Pacific Ocean - LP-52 (SPAdes) | ecosystem: Environmental > Aquatic > Marine > Oceanic | place: Pacific Ocean | collected 2011-08-26
TCCGCTTGCTTCAGGATCGCCATAATCTGCGCGTCGCTGTATCGTCCATTCTTCATCGTAAATCTCCTCAGATATCTTGCCGAGAAAATTCTACTTTTGAACACCACTAATTTTAGGGGGGATTACCGCTGCATCGAAAGCGGGCGATCCCTGCTCATGCAGGTCCTGCACGGCCTGTGCCATGCCCGGCATCTTCAGGCTGCGCATCATAATGACGATGGCAGCGCCGGCGGGATCATGACGCATGACGTGTTCCTCCTGTAGTGCGTAGCCCGTCATATCGTGCGACATTGGCCTCGGGCTCCTTATTCAAAGAAAGGGCCGCAGGCGGGGTCACATCGGGCTGGTCTACCGGTGCGCCATCCACCAGCCTGTGAAGTAGGTTCAATACATGGGTTTTTGTTGGCACGCCCGCATCCAGCGCCATTTCCACCGCGCAAAGCACGGCCTGTTCGTCATGGTGGAGCACCAAGGACAGGACGTCGACCATCTCGCGGTCACCACCTGGCCTACGCAACATATGATCCTGCAGCTTCCGGAACCCTTCTGGCATCTCAACGAAGGGCGCCCCGTTGCGCAGCGCGCCGGGTTTGCGTTGAACCACCGCCAGATAATGGTGCCAGTCATAAATAACGCGCCCTGGCTGACGGTGTGAGCGTTCAATAATGCGCTCATGCGTGCAGACCACATGGCCTTCGGCGACGATGACCAGCCGTTCAGGATAGATGCGGAGACTGACAGGGCGGTTCGCAAAGCTGGCAGGCACCGAGTAGCGATTACGGTCGAATGCTATTAGACAAGTGGGGGATACCCGCTTGCTCTGCTCGACAAAGCCGTCAAACATTGTGGGCAGTGGCATCAGCGCGGCCTTCTCGGCGTCCCAGACATCCGCAATATTGCCAGTCAATCTGCCATGCGGTGTCTCGGTCCACAGAAGCTTGCAGCGCTCCTCCAGCCATTCATTCAGCGCATTGAGGTTCGGAAAGGCGGGCATGAGTTGCCAAAGCCGTCGTGCTGCAGGCACGCCTTTGGCGTGATGGCGGGCGTCGCGCACATTCTTCTCAACCTGACCTTTCTCCCACCCTGCCGCGGGATTGCAGAACTCAGGGTCAAAGACATAATGGCTGGTCATCGCAAGGAACCGTGCGTTTACATCGCGCTTCTTTCCGACGCCAATCCGGTCGACGGCTGTCTTCATGTTGTCATAGACGCCACGCCCCGGAACACCCTCAAACACCCGAAAGCCATGCCAGTGGGCATCGAACAGCATCTCATGCGTTTGCAGCCGATAGGCCCGCACCAGAAATGCGCGGCTGTGTGACAGCTTGATATGGGCGACCTGAAGCTTGAGGCGCTCGCCCCCGACATAGGCCCAGTCCTCGCTCCAATCGAATTGGAACGCCTCGCCTGGCTGAAAGACCAACGGCACGAAAACACCACGGTCAGTCGTATGTTGAGCACGCTGTCGTTCGCCCCTCCAGTTCCGCACGAAGGCCGCGACACGCTCATATGAACCATCAAAACCGAGCTGAACCAGATCCGCATGCATCCACTGGCTGACAGTGCATTGCCAAAGGCAATGTCACGAGAGGCTGCTTGGCCGTGCGCCGTTCCTTCCGTGATTTACGCTGCTCAGACAGCAACCAGCCTGTCAGCTTATCAGCATAAGGGTCCAACTTGCTCGGTCGGTTCAAAATCTGGAACTCGGGCTCAACTATCCCTGTCCGCAGATACTTCTTGATCGTGTTGCGAGACACCCCTGTCCGGCGCGCAATCTCGCGGATGGGCATCTTGTCTCGCAGAGCCCATTTCCGAATAGTCCTCAGAAATCCCATGTCTAACACTCCAATAGCTCCCAGCTGATTCAAGCAGGGGCAAGGTTGCACATGGGTCAATTCTCAATGACAATTTCTACAGTTGCCGGGTCAGTTCTCGGTGACAATCAACACATCCGGCCCTTTCACGAAGGGGCGGGTGCTTTCGCTAAATGTACTGAGAGCGATTGAAGCTCAGTCGGCAGATTTAAAACTTACCGATGACATTCAAGAAGACGCCTTTGTGTTCGTAGTCGATATCGGCCAAATTGTCGGAGACGTTGCCATATTCATAGCCAAGTCCCACCTTCGCATTGCTGCCCAAATGACGGTAGACGCCCACCAAGCCACCGGTGTCGCGCGTGCCGGTTTCAGGACTCCATAAAACGCGGCCCTCGGCCATGACATCCCATTTGTGCACCACGTGCCAGTCAGCGCGCAGCACACCTAGATGGGCGGAGGATTGAACAAAATCATCCGTACCCCGTGGGGCCACTTCACCAAAGCGGTAGCCGTATTTCCCACCCAACGTAAGCTTGGGCGAGATGTTGTAGTTCACGTCAACACTCGCGATCACACTTTTCTGGCTGGGGCCTTCGTCGGAGTCATCTACGGTCAACTGCTCGGATGCGGGTAGGTCGCGCAGATAGGACAGTTTCATCAATCCGTTGAAGCGGTTATTTTCGACGGGGCGGTAGGCGTAGCCGACAGATGCCTCGATGAATTCCCCATCTAGGAAGGAGGACTGATCGGAATCGGAAACAAACGCGTCAAATTTGGTCAGAACCCGCCAATCATCGCTGGTCTGATAGGACGTGCCACCGCTCAGCAGCCAGGTGTCGCGGTCGCGGGTTGTGCCCTCTCCGTTTTCATGGCGGCGCTCCAGACGCAGACGTGCTTCGAGGCCCTCTTGTTCAGCATACGTCGCACCCAAAGATATCGCCCGTCGGGTGAAATCGCCATCGACATCGTCAGCGATCTTACCCGCCTCCATCGCGCCCGAGAACGTCCATTTCTGGTTCGGCGAATAGTTGACACCGTAGTTATTCGTAAGCGAACGCCGGTTGCCGAACATATCGTATTTGTTTTCGCCATAGGTCGTCAGCTGTTCGCTGTAGGTCCGTCGCCCACCGACAACAAAGGTTCCCCCGTCGTCGCCCGAAAGCTCGCGCCCCAAGACTTCACGCGTCGGGTCCAGAGTATAGCCCAGATAAACTTCGTTCCCCGCTGTCGGCGCATATCCCAACTTCAACAGGCCACCGACACCGCCGTCGCCGCCTGAAACCTCGCCGCCCAGCCTGACGTGTTCGCCCAAACGGACGGACCCACCGACACCCATACGATTATTGTCGTCCAGGCCGCCGTCATTCATCACGGTGCCCTGTCCAAAGACATAGACCTCGCGGTCCTCATTCGGCTTGTAGGTGACACGCACGCCCAGATCCAGACGCGCACCGCCATCGCCGGGGCGGCCTTGGAAGCGCTCTTCGTCGAAAGCGAGGCCCGTCTCTACGGTCCAGACATCGTCCAGCGCGTATGCGAGGCTGACATCGACTTCGCTGCGCCGGTCCCCGCCTGCACGGTCGAACTGTTCGCCCGAGAAACGCAAGGTGATACGGTCTGAGGTGTCTACCTCGCCGTAGACGCCATACAGGTTCTGATCCTGACTGATTTCATCATCAAGGGTAGAAAACCCTCCGTCTTTGTGCTCGTGGTAGAAGCCCACAAAGCCTTCGCGGTCAAGGCCTGCATCGATCAGATCCATCCGCCCCGCAAGACGATAGGCCAACGCCGTGCGCGCGGTGCCGCTTGTTCCCTCAGACGATAGCGTGAAACCGCCATCGGTGCTAAACGTGTTCCCAAAACCAGGCCCTTTGGTCTGTGCGACTTCGGCTTCAAGCCAGCTGTTATCTGACACCTCATAGCGGGCATCGACCCCTTGCATGTCCTGATCGGCTGCACCTGTCGTTTCGCGCATGGCCGTGACGCCAAAACGCAGACGGTCATTGGCCCAGCCCTGCACCCTACCCCCAACAGCGTTGCCGCCGACATCTTCGAAGGTGGGTGTATATTCGTACGTCGCGACGAGGTTGACCTCGTTGCTGCCAAGCCCGCCGTCGCGCACCACCGTGTTATCCGGTGCCGAGGAGCTAAGCGGTCTGCGTAAGATCACCACGCCCTGCAGGTAGTCGATGTCGTAATCTACATCCCGCTCAAGGGTGCGACGTTCTATGATGCGACCTGTGTCCGGGTCGCGCACCTCGACCATCAGGGTTTCGGAATAACCATTGATATCCTGACGCGACAGGAAATAAGCGGAGCCGCCAGTGCCGCGCAGAACATCGCGCTGTGGCAAAGTGTCTGGCTGTGCGGCATAGGCTTGCGCCTCTAGACGCGCATTGCCTGATGTTGTGACCTCGTCCGACTGATACGCCAGTTTGCCCCCGTAAAGGCTGCGATCATTGCGCAGCATCGTATTGCCCGCAATGTCCGCTTTGAAGTCGCCCCAAACGGCATAGCCCTGTTTGCGCTCTACCCGCAGGTAGATACGGCCAGAGGTCGGCGCATCATCGTAAGATGTGGAGTCGTCCCCGTAGACAAGATAGTAGTCTTCAGGGTCCAACCGATCCAGCACACGGCGCGGGTCCTTGTCGTTCAGACGGCCAAAAAGGTCGTCAAGCTCGCCTTCCCCCGTATCGACCGACAGCGTGATCAACGTCGACCCTTTGATACGCCCTTTGGCATAGACAGCCATGCGCCCGTCGGCTTGCACGTCGTCGGTTTGCTCCAACGTGTCTTCGATCCGCTTGGACAGGGTCGCGTCAACGATCCCGACATAGAACCATTCGCTTTTCGGGATATCGATCTCACGGGTGATGTCGCGCAGGGTGCGGTTTCCCTGTCGCACCTCGACGCGTACGTCGTGTTCGCCGGGCGGCAAGATACGCTGTATTACGAATTTGCCGTTGGCGTCGACAGGCACTGTCTCTCCCATGACCATGACGGATTGCCCGCGACGGACATGATCGCCAAATGCCGTCACCGCCCCACCTTGAACCCGAATGCGCCGCCGAGCGGTGCGGTCTTCGCCCTGGCCTGCCGCGGCAATCGGCCCGTTTAGCAGCGGCTGCCCCAGATCAGCGCGCGCGGTGCGCAGGAGCGGTAGCTCTATTGTCTCGTCATAACGCCCCTGCGCATCATAGACCCGCAGCACATAGCCGTATTCGCCTTCCCCGTTTGACGGCATCGTCCATGCCGCCACGCCATTGGGCGCAATTGGCAGTTTCGCCACCAAAGGTTTTGTCGGGCGGGTCAGGTCCATGATGCGGACTTCACCGCGTGTGATGTAAGCGGGGTAGTTCGTGGAGGCTCGGAAGCGCAGTGTTTCGCCCGCGCGGTAGCTTGCGCCAAGATCGGCCGTTGTGATGTTCAGGATCGGCTTGGCGTCCAACCCGTCGAATTTCACCTGCACCTGCGGGCTAGTGACCGCACGTTCTTGTCTACGCTCCGTCACTGGTGCGCGCTTTGCACCGGCCACCGGCGCGTCGTCGATCGAGATGGCAAAACCCACGTCAGAGAATGCGCCTGCCGGTGCCGTGTCGGTGATTTCGGCAGGCGCAGACGGCGCACCTGCGCCGCTGTCTTCCGCCCACGCTCCGCTTCCAATGGGCACAATTGCAGTGGTCGCAAACAACGCCGCGTAAACGGAGCGACGCACACCGGGGAGAATAAATTTCTTGCTCATCATTCCGCCCTCAATTCTTGCGTACATAGATTTTTTCGATGGTCATTTTGTAGTCACCGATCCTGCGCCAATCGCGTTGGATCTGTTGTTCGACTAGCCTTGTTAGCGCCCGCGCGCGGGTTTGCTCGACCACTCCACTGTCGCGTGGCAGGTGGAACGTCAGCCGGATCATCGACGGGGTCTGCGCGATTTTGCGCAACATTTCCGTGACCCCTTTTTGAAGCTGGGGATGCGCGACGGTCTGGCCGGTCTGCGGATCCCGAATAAACCCGCGGGCATTCAGGTCCACACGGACGATACGGCTCATGGAGACACCAAAGTTGATCTCTGACATCTTGCCCGGCGTCATACGCATGACACGGGGATTTTCCGTCGTGACCCTGTAGCCCGTCGGCAGGCTTCGGGTGTCCAGCTTCAGAATGAAGTTGCTGCCGCGATCCGCTGGCAAGATAGCGCAAGGCACGTGGTAGCGACCAAACTCATCTGTGGTGATGATGGTGCCATCAACACCGGCAACACGCGCGGCAGGAATACCTTCCTCTCCCTGATCCTGATAGCCGTTGTGGTTATCATCCTTGAACACCTTCCCGATCACATCGCCGCAATCAAAGACGGGCTCTACCGCGACGGTCACTGTGGCTGTCGCACTGGGGGCAAGCCGTTCACCGGACAGATCATCGAAAACGTCAGCCGTGTTCACATGATCACCTGCGCTGGCCGATTCCAGAATACGGCCCGACAGGTTCAGCGTCATCGAGGATTGCGGCCCAATCCGCAGACCAGGGAATGAAACCCTGTTGTTGGTCACTTGAGGTTCGACATCGGAGCCATCCACTTGCGCCGAGCCGGGCACGAACACGAAGTCGCGGGGCAGCGTATCCACTACATTCGCCGTGACGCTGAACCTTGGGTTGTTGTTGGTCACGGTGATTGTATAGGGCACGGTTTGGCCGCGGTTCACATTCCGCAAGGCTGCGGTTTTGGTGATGCTAATGCCTTCCACGGGGAACTCGCTTGTCGGGAAGACATAATCGGTGGTCTCCTCTTGTGTCTCGCCGTCCGAGTCATTGTTGTCATCCGACACATCCGAAAGCTGCAACGGCTCCGTTTGTACGCCCTCCACCTGGGTGGTGATCGCTGTGACGCTTGCCTGTGACATCACCGTCGAAGAGGCAACGTCGCGTGAAGTGGGCACATATGTCGCCTGATAGGTCGCGGTTTCCCCCGGCTGCAAACGCCCTTCGGGAGAGCCGCTACTAGTGCGTCTGAAACTCGGCCCCGTGGCATAGCGCAACTGGGCACCATCCGCGTTGAAGAGACGAAGGTTACCAAGCGCCATGCGTTCGACCGGCGCATTTGAGGTATTGGTGACTGTGAACGTATAGACCAACGTCCCCGCCGGACCGGCATTGTCTTCACGGACCTCTACCTCGTTCACGATGTCAATGTCACCGACCGGAGCCTGCACTACGCGCTCTATCGCGGTGGCGCAGATATCGGGCGCATCCGTTTGACAGATGGTATAGGTCATCTCGTAGATACCGGCGGAATTTCCCGGTGCCAGCGTCAACGTGCCGTCGGCGTTGAGCGTCAGCTCCTCGGCGATTTCGTCAACCGTGATGGTGACGGTGTCCACGCTTGCTGCTGCACCATTAACGATATCAGACCCCAAAATAGACGCGGTCGTGCCCCCATCTGTGGTGAGCTCAGCAAAGTCTTCCGGCTCCGCCGTGATGGTGCCTACGGTGACGGTCTCTGTCACTGTGCTGCAAACCGTACCGGTTGCGGCGTCGCAGATTGTATAGATCAGCGCATAGTCACCCGGTGCCGTTCCTTCGTTGATGCTGACGGTATAGTCTTCGTTCAGGGTCAGCTCGGCGTCGATGGCATCGACTGACAGGATCACATCCTCAGGCGTGACCGTTTCGCCATCGAACGTATCGGATGCCAGAATGCTCTGCGCCGTTGTGGCCCCTGCAATGCCGTCAAGCGGTGCAAAGTCTTCCGCCACAGCGACCAAGGCGGCTACCACGACTTCGAGTTCGGCGGTCTGGCAATTGGTTGGGTTCAGCGCCTCGCACAGCTGATAGGTTACAGTATACGTACCACCGGGTGCGCCTGCAGGCACATCGACTGTGCCGTCAGGGTTGATCACAACCCCTTCCAGCCGGCCATTGTCCGTCAGACGAAGCGTCACGTCCTGGGGTGCCACGGGTTCGCCGTTCAGCGTGTCCGGGCCGTTCCCATTGTCACCAAGAACACTGGTCAGTGTGCCACCGTTAGCAGCATCGATAGGCGTGCCCGTATAGTCATCGGGTTGAGTTTCAAGCGCCCCCGCGTCCACCGTCACCGCAAGTCGCGCGGTATCGCAATTGGCCGGGTTCAACGCCTCGCAGAGTTGGTATACAATCTCGTATGTGCCTGCAGGCGTGCCGTCGGGCACGTCGAGAGCGCCGGTCGCAGGGTCGAGCGTCGGCACAGGGCCCCCGTTAACCGATGTGGCTGGTGTCTGCACGGAGACCGACACATCTTCGATCCCAGCAGGCGCATCACCGATTGTATCAGCACCCGCACCATTATCCTGAAGGATGTTCAGAGCATTCGTGGCCCCGGCCCTGCCGCCTATCCCAACAATCGTATCATCTTGCGCAACGATTTCTGCCGCATCCACGACGATAGTCACCGTGGCGGTTTCGCAATTGCTGGGGTTGAGGTTCTCGCACAACTGATAGGTAATGTCATAGCGACCGGCTGGCGTGCTCGGCGCGACATCCACCGTGCCATCTGTCGGATCAAGCACCGGCACTGGCCCACCGTCGATCGACGTCGCAGGGCTGGCTACCGTCAGCGTCACATCGGCCAAATCGACAGGTGCACCATCAAGCGTGTCCGCCCCGTTGCCGTTGTCATCCAGCACGTTCAGCACATCCGCTGCCCCGACAAGACCATCCACGTCAGAGACCTGATCATCCTGCAAATCCAGCACCGCCGCATCAACAGTCACGCGCGCGGTGGCCGTGTCACAGTTGGTGGGGTTCAGATTCTCGCACAGCTGGTACAGTATTTCGTAGGTGCCTGCCGGTGTGTTCGGCGCAACGTCAATCGTGCCGTCCGCGGGATCAAGAACTGGCACAGGGCCGCCATTGATCGGCGTGGCGGCACGGTTTACCGCCAGTGTCACATCCTCGATTGTGGCTGCGGCACCACCCAAGGTGTCGGTGCCATTTGCATTGTCGGCCAATACGTTCATCACATCTGACGCGCCCGCAATACCGTCTACGCCCGAAACCGCATCATCCTGCGCAACAAGCTCTGCCGCAGCGACCACGAGGGTAACTGTCGCAGTATTACAGTTGGTCGGGTTCAGATCCTCGCAAATCTGATAGGTGATGTCATAGCGGCCCGCTGGCGTGCCAGCAGGAACATCAACGGTCCCGCTTGCCAAGTTCAACTCCGGCACGGGGCCACCGTTGATTGGGGTTGCTGGCGATTGCACGGCGATGGTCAGTGCGTTGATGTCAGCATCGACACCACCGATAGTATCCGGGCCGTTGCCGTTATCCTCAAGCACGTTCAGCAGGTCAGTGACGCCATTCAAACCGTCAATGTCGCCTGCCACGTCGTCTTGTGCGATCACTGGTGCCGCATCTACCGCAATGTTCACCGATGCTTCCGAACAGTTGGTCGGGTTCAGCGCTTCGCACAATTCATAGCGGATTTCATAGCTGCCCGCCGGCGTGCCCGCAGGCACATCAACCAAACCGGTCGCTGTATCAAGCACAGGAACCGGACCGTCATTGACCGGCGTTGCTGGTGTCACCACCGACAGAATTGTGTCCGCCAAAGACGCAGGCGCGCCATTCAGCGTATCCGGCCCCGAACCGTTATCGGCAAGAACGTCCAGCGCGCCGGGTGCGCCGTTCAGACCATCAATATTCGTGATCTGGTCCGCATGCGCCACAAGATTAGCCGCATCAACCGTGAGGGTTACCGTCGCAACGCCGCAGTTGGACGGGTTCAAGTTTTCGCAGACCTCGTAGCTGATGGTGTAGGTTCCAGCGAGCGTGCCAGCTGGTACATCCACAGTGCCGTCTGCCGGATCAAGCAGCGGCACGGGGCCACCGTTGATCGAGGTTGCAGCTGAGGTCACAGTCAATGTTACATCTACTGGATCAATTTGCTGATTGTTCAGTGTATCGGGGCCATTGCCATTGTCGTCATACACAGACAGCAAATCAGTCACGCCATCGCGCCCGTTGATGCCGGTCGCCGTGTCGTTCACAATTGTAATCGGCGTGGGGTCAACCGTGACAGAGACCGACGCCTCGCTACAGCTTTCAGGGTTCAGGTTTTCACAAATACCATAGGTAATTTCATAGGTACCTGCGGGCGTGTTGGCTGGTACATCCACCAGACCTGTGGCGGCATCGAGCACCGGAACAGGACCGCCGCGGATCGCTGTCGCAGGGGTGTTCACGCTAAGCGTAACATCACCGATGTCCGCAGGCTCCGCGCCAAGCGTGTCCGCTCCGTTGCCGTTGTCACCAAGGACATTCAACAGATCATCGGCGCCGTCGACACCATTCACGCCGACAGCCACATCGTCTACCGCAGTAATCGCAGCCGGATCGACATCGATCTGCACAACGGCCTTGGCGCAGTTGGTGGGGTTCAAATCTTCGCAGACCTCATAGCCAATCTGATAGCGGCCTGCCGGCGTCCCAGCGGGCACATTGACCGCGCCGGTAGCAGGATCGAGCACGGGCACCGGACCGCCGTTGATGGAGCTTGCAGCAGCGCTGACAATGATGGTCACATCATCGATGTCAGCAGCCACCCCGCCGATGGTGTCTGGGCCATTGCCGTTGTCACCCAGCACGTTCAGCAGATCGGGGGCACCAGCACGGCCGTCCACACCGGTCGCGGCATCGTCAAACGCTTCGATTTCGGCGGGCACAACGGTGACAGAGACCGTCGCCGTTTCGCAGTTGGTCGCGTTGACGTTCTCGCACAGTTGGTAGGTGATCTCGTAGGTGCCTGCCGGTGTATTCGCGGGGACATCCACAAGGCCCGTAGCAGGGTTCAGCACAGGCACGGGGCCATCGTTGATTGGTGTGGCAGTGGTTGTCACGCTCAGGGTGACGTCGCCGATCACAACGGCTTCGCCATTGACCGTGTCAGGGCCGTTGCCGTTGTCCGCAAGCACATCCAACACGCCTTCGGCCCCGACCAGACCGTCTACGTCAGCGATACTGTCATTGGCGGGCTCTACGCTTGGTGCATCCACCTCCACTGTGATCGTCGCGGTTTCACAGTTTTCGGGGTTGATATCTTCGCACAGGGCGTAGGTGATCTGATAGGTGCCGGCGGGTGTGCCGGCAGGCACATCAACGGAACCGTCGGTAATATCCAAAGCCGGAACAGGCCGCCCGTCGGTTATTGGTGTGGCCGCCGTATCGACGCGTAGCGTGACATTGTCGAGGGTCGCCGGGGCATCATTCAGCGTGTCGGGGCCGTTGCCATTATCGTTGAGGACATTCAGCACATCCGCCGCACCGTCATAACCGTCTACGTCTTGCACAGCGTCGTCCTGTGCCAGAATTTCTGCGGCATCCACAGTGACGGAAGCCACCGCAGTCGCGCAGTTTTCCGGGTTCAGGTTTTCGCAGATCTCATAGGTGATCTGGTAGACGCCAGCTGGTGTGCCAGCGGGCACATCGATGGTTCCGTCCTGTGGATCAAGAACCGGCACGGGGCCACCGTTAATAGGTGTCGCCGCCGCTTCAACCGAAATAGTGACGGTCTCCAGAGTTGCAGGGGCATCGTTCAGTGTATCCGCGCCAAGACCATTATCGACCAGCACATCAAGTACGTCATTCGCACCCTCAAAGCCGTTTATATCACTTACTGAATCATTAAACGCTTCGATGGGTGCTGCGATAACCGGCACCGTAACCGTCGCGGTATCGCAGTTGTTCGCATTGTTCGTTTCGCAGATTTGGTATCTGATCGTGTAGGTCCCGGCAGGTGTGCCTTGGGGCACATCGACCAATCCTGTCCCGGGATCAAGCACCGGAACCGGACCGTCATTGATAGGCGTTGCCGCCGTCTCTACCGTGAGAATGACGTTTTCAAGGCTTGCCTGCGCACCACCTAACGTGTCGATACCATTCCCATTATCGTCCAGTACATTCAGCAGATCATCCGCGCCGTCGGTGCCATTCACATCGACAGAGCGGTCATTGCGCGCGATAATCTCAGCCTGTCCGAAAGACGTTGTAGTCACGTCATCATTGTCACCGCCTCGCCCCGGTGTTCCGGTTCCATCGCCGTCGCCTGCATTGTCACTGTCGGACAAGTCAGAGACCGGCGTATTGTCCGGCGCTGTCGCGCGTGCCGTGGCTTGGTTTTGGATCGTGTTGTCACCTAAATCCGCGAGCAGCAGCGTGTATGTGGCCGTATAAATCCAAGTTTCACCTTCTTGGAGCACTCCATCACCGTCGTCCCCCGATTGATACACCGGCGTCGGGGCATCGCCCGCGCCGTCGAAGGTTGTTTCAGTCAATGAAACGGTTTCCAGCGCCAAGGACGAGAGGTTGGACACCTGGTAAGTATAGCTGATGGTTTCGTTAATCTGGCCATTGTCGTCGTCGACAACTTCATCATTGAAGACGGAGGATTTCACTACTCCGATTCCGGGAAAAGTCGCAGACACCCGAGCCGACGTAGAGCGCTGGCCAAGCGCATTTCGATACGAGTAGTTGACCGGAGTGACCGCACCCGCAAAACCGGCAACAGGGGTAAAGGTCAGCTCGCCTGTGGTGTCGTTCTGGCTCCATTCGCCCTCGCCTGGAACGGTGAAGGACACCGTGTCGCCTGCACCATCCTGCGTGATACCTGTCGCGCCCGCTGGGGGAACGAGGCTCACCGATTGACGACCAAACTCCGACGCCGCAAGGCTCGCGTTGTTTGGACCGTTATCATTCGCTGTCGCGACGCTGTCGTTGTCCAAAATTGAGAAGGTCAGCGGCTGGTCGGGCTCACCCGTGTCGCTGTCGGGCTCTGCAACCGGCGGCACAAAATCCGCACATTCATAGTCGAATGTCTCAAAGGCACTGTAGCTCGGATTGTCCAGACGCACGACAAAACCGTTGTTGGCAGTCCGGCCCATAACAAAGCTGGACTGGTTGCTATAGCGAATCTCGAGCCCCGACTCTGGCTCGTTGTTATAACTTGTGTCACCAATAAGCGTGAAAGTTTCGTCGCGGCCGGACACGGTGCCAAAGTCACGGCCAGTGGTTGCTGTAGAGTCGATACGGATAAAATCGACCGCGCCCGAACAGACGGGCACAAATACCCGTTCATTGTTCGGACCATCCACGTCGTTGAATTGAACAAATATATCAGCCGTAACGGGCACACCACCGGTATTCGTGCCGATATTATGCGTCCCCGTGCGGTAAAGCGACCATCGAATAAATACCTCATCTTGACCCACAGATGAAATAGTCGGTCGTCCCCCAACAGTAACGAAGTTGTGGTTCAGTGTTGCCTGGATCATCTCGGCGACGATATCCACCGAAACCCCGCCAACCGTTCCCGCGTTTGACCAAATGGCACGGCGGGTCTCGTTCTCACCGGCTTGGGTCGGGTTGCCTACGGTGTTGATGACCAAAGATTGCGCATAGGCAGGCGCAGCATAAAGCACAGCCGCAAAAAGCAAGCTGAAGAACACGCGGAACATCAATGCCCTAACGGCATGACCCCCCGCACGAATCGAAAGATTTACGGAAAATTTTTCTCGCAAGAAAGCACCCCGCACCCAACCAAGGTGCAGGCATCTCGCCGCAGTTACCACTGTCACTCACTAAACCCTTAACTACTCAACCGCGAACACGGCCTCTTCTGCCCTTCTGCAAATTACCACTGCATTTTGGACATCAACATCGGTAACTGTACGAAGTCGCGGGCAGGCTTCAAGACCTCCGTTAACCATTTCGTGAACCGCGCCGAGATTTGCGAAACCTTGTTGCGGATGGACCACACGGCAGGCGGGAGCACTCTGTATTAACGTGTGTTTTGGCATAGTTACCACAGTAGTTTCTATGAATATCCCCGCAAGCGCGGCGGCCGCGCAGTGGGTCCACCGTGCAACAACGACGCCCGACAATGCGGCGGGCATCGCTGTTTCAGGGGCCAAACGCGCTATTGGCTGGCCATGCCAACCATCATCGACCCCAGTGCCACAAGGTGGATCAGCATGATCGCCCTGTCGTTCCACAGGGTGCCCACGATGAACCAACCGATGACGCCGACGATGAACAGATAGAGGTTCCACGGCGTCCAGCCGAATCCCGTTGCGGCGTAGCCGAGGATCTGAACGACCGACGCGGCCCATTTGATCCAGAACGCAAGCCGGGTGCTGCTGCGCAGGGCAATCAGATCAGACGGCACGGGTCAGCCCTCCGTCGATGCGCCAGTTCTGACCGGTGACATAGCCGCCTTGGTCGGACGCCAACCACCCGATGAGGGAGGAGACCTCTGCCTCGGTGCCATACCGGCCCATGGGGATGCGCGCGCGGCGGTCGTCTGTTTCGGGCAGGCTGTCGATGAACCCCGGCAGGACGTTGTTCATGCGGATGTTCTTGTCTGCGTATTGATCGGCGTAAAGCTTGGCGAACCCAGCAAGCCCCGCGCGGAAAATCCCTGATGTGGGGAACAGCGGGTCGGGCTCGAACGCCGCGAAGGTAGAGATGTTGATGATCGCGCCGCCGCCCTGTGCTGCCATGATCGGGGTCACCAGTCGCGTAGGGCGGATCACGTTCATCAGGTAAACGTCCATGCCCTGATGCCAGTCGTCATCCGTCATCTCCAAAATGTCGCCCTTGGGTCCGTGACCGGCCGAGTTCACCAGCACATCCACGCGCCCCCACCGCTCCATAGCGCCATCGACCAATCGCGCCAGATCATCAACCGACTGGTTGGTGCCGGTGACACCGAAGCCGCCAAGCTCTTTGGCCAGTGCTTCGCCTTTGCCAGAGGACGACAGGATCGCGACCTTGAACCCATCGGCGGCAAGCTTTTTGGCAGCCCCTGCCCCCATGCCGCTGCCGCCCGCTGTGATTAACGCTACTTTTTCTACACTCATGACGTTTGCCTCCTTTATGTGTTAGACAGCGCTAGTGCGTCTGCTTCACCGCAGGTAAGCGCTTTGCAACGCTTCGACCAGCCAGACATACTGCTGCATGACGATAGGATTTCTACTGTGCCGACCTCGAACGACCTCCCCCCTCTGAACGGGCTGCGCGCCTTTGCAGCGGCGGGCCGCCATCTTACCTTTCGCGCCGCAGCTGATGAATTGGGCGTGACCCAAGGTGCCGTGGCCCAACAGGTGCGCGGGCTCGAAGACCATCTGAACCTGCGTCTCTTCCTCAGAGAGCCGCGCGGGTTGGCCTTTACCGAAGAAGGGCGCGCCTATCACATCGCGATTGCCCGCGCCTTCGACCAAATGGCCGATGCAACAGATGCGCTGCGCACCGCGCCGTCCCACGTCACGATCAGTGTCACCCCCACCTTTGCGTCGAAATGGCTGATCCCCCGACTGGCTGCCTTTACCCAAGCCCACCCCGGCATCGATCTGCGCATCACCGCGACCGAAAGAGTGTCCAGCTTTCACGCGGATGGGATCGACCTTGCCGTGCGGCAGGGCAATCCGCCGTTCGGGGCGAGCCTGCGCGCTGATCTGCTGTTCGAGCAGCAGATCGTCGCCGTCTGCGCCCCCCATTTGGCAGAAGCGCTGAACACGCCGATGGACGCGGCAGGTATCGCAAAGGCGACACTGCTGCATGACACGCACGATCTTTGGCCGCAGTTCATCAAAACGGTCTTTGGGCGCGATGTCCCGACGGCGCGAGGTCTGCGGTTCAACCAGACGACGCTTAGCCTTGATGCGGCGCTTGCCGGTCAGGGGATCGCCCTTACCAACCGGTTTCTTGTCCAGCGTGATCTGCGTGCGAAACGGCTGGTGCAACCGATTGAAGGCGCATTGAGCGGTGGTAGCGGGTTTTACCTTTTGTCCCCTCGGCAAGGCTCCCCAAGCGGTGCCGCCCATGTCCGCGACTGGCTACTGGGCCGCGCCCGCGACGACGTGGCAGAGGCCGCCCTAGCTCCAAACGACGAAAGCAACCTTCCCATAGCGGAACCCTGACCCGCTGGCGGGGGTTCTTCTTCATAGATGTCACAAGACAAAGGGCCCCCTCCTCATGAAG
>Ga0207907_100300_pt1 | contig 15557 bp, 15 predicted proteins | sample LinPmetageLP52_FD_184062 | JGI IMG/M metagenome (GOLD analysis project Ga0207907, IMG submission 184062) | Marine viral communities from the Subarctic Pacific Ocean - LP-52 (SPAdes) | ecosystem: Environmental > Aquatic > Marine > Oceanic | place: Pacific Ocean | collected 2011-08-26
GACAATTAAGCAAATCAAGTAACGCATTGGATACTTCATTCCAACGTCTATCGTCAGGTATGCGTATCAACAGTGCAAAAGACGATGCTGCAGGTATGCAGATTTCAAACCGTTTATCATCACAAGTTAATGGTTTAAACCAAGGTAACCGAAATGCAAACGATGGTATTTCACTTGCACAAACAGCGGAAGGGGCACTTGATGAAGTAACGTCAATGTTCCAGCGTGTTCGTACTCTTGCACAGCAAGCTACTAACGGTTCAAACACAGATGAAGACCGCTTAGCACTTCAAGAAGAGATCCGTTCTTTGTCAGCTGAAGTTAACCGTGTTGCAGAAGATACGACATTCGGCGGTCAGAATTTACTAGATGGTACGTTTTCAGCTAATTTTCAAGTTGGCGCGGATGCTGTTCAAACTATAGGTTTTAGTATGCAAACTGTAGGTGCGACTACTAATACTATAACTGCGGACGGAGGTTTTACTTTGTCGGGTATTGCAAGTGTTGCATCTGCTGTGTCAGGTAAAGCATTGTCTGCGAACTTAGCGGGTGTAAGTGAGGCTGGTGGTACCGCAGCAGCTACTTCATATAATTTTGCAGCTCAATTTACCGAAACAGGTATTAGTGTTTCTTCTCAAGGTAATGCGCAAGCGGTTTTAGCAGGTATGGATGCAATGATTGCAGTAGTTGATAAAAAACGTGCGGAGTTAGGTGCAGTTCAAAACCGTTTTCAATCAACTATTCGAAATCAGTCAAATATCTCAGAAAACTTATCGGCTGCAAAATCACGTATTCAAGATACTGATTTTGCACAAGAAACAGCAAACTTAACTAAGATGCAGATTTTACAACAGGCTAGCCAAACAATCTTAAGCCAAGCAAATCAGCGCCCGCAAGCAGCGTTATCGCTTTTAGGCTAATTGATTTCAACTATGAGCCACTTTAGACTAAGCAAATAGTCCAAATGTGGCTTATAGTCTTAATATATGTTTCGAGGGTAGCCGAGATGATTGATTTAAATTCTTCACAAAAAACGATAGATGGGCTCAGTATTGTAAATACATCTATTGCTAAAGATGCGGTAAAAGAAGAAAAGCTTGAAAAGGGTACAGCTTTAACAGCAAGAGAAGCTGTTGATTTGAAGAATGCTCAAAACCTTAAAGAGCAAGAAGGTAAAGAAGATAAAGAATTGTTTGTCGAAGTTAAAGACAATCTAGAGAAGCTAAATGAGTACATCCCAGTAACATCAACTAACTTAAAATTTGAGTTTGATGATGGTGGAGATCTACCTATCATTAAAGTGCTTGATAAAAGCAACGATGAAGTAATTAGAGAAATTCCTACCGAAGAGTTTAGGGAAATAGCTAAAGCTTTAGATGAATTTGCCGATAAACTAACTAATAAAGGTTTACTGTTTAATAAAACAGTTTAAGCCGTTTCAGCTATTTAGGATTATATTATGCCTCTTATTACATCTGCGGGTATTGGTTCAGGTCTTGATTTGGAAAGTATTATTTCGGCGTCAGTTGATGCTGAAAATGTACCTAAAATGAATGCCTTTGCAGCGAAGGATGAGGCGCTTCAGGTTGAATTATCAGCAATAGGTGAAGTCAAATCGGCAATGTCTAAACTTCAAGATACAATTGAAAAATTAGCAGACCCAGATAACTTCAACAAAAGAATTGCCAATATAACTCAACCATCAAGCGATGATGGAGATCTGATTTCTGTAACTCCAACGTCAGATATTTCTCCAGGTGACTTCAAGATAGAAGTGGTTGCAATTGCTCAAGGGAGTAGAGCTTTATCTGAAGATGGTTTATTTGCTACTAATGAAGATGTTGTGAGTGCTTCAGGCGGTACATTATCCTTTTCAGCAGGCCCTGATAAATCTTTTGATTTAACCTTAGACGCCGGTGCTACTCTTTCAGATTTACGCGATGCAATAAATAGTTCTGATAGTAATTTTGGTGTCACAGCGAATATTATTAACACGGGTTCGGAAGCTAAACTAGTTTTGACTTCTACTGCGACTGGTACCGGGAACGATCTTGTCATAACAAACGATAATGCTGAACTCGATAACGTATCTACTGTAGCAAATGCAGGTGGTGCAGGCGGCATTGGAATAGCAGCAGAAAACACTGCAAAAGATGCAATTATTAAAGTTGATGGCATTACCATAACGAACGACACAAACACCTTTAAAGACGCTGTTCAGGATATGACTATCACTGCTAAGCGTCAAAGTATTGACGGGGAAACAGCCAAACTCTCAGTTAATGTTGACAGAGAAAGTGTAACAGAGCTAGTTGATGAGTTTATCGCCAATTATAACAACCTAATTGGACAGATAGGGTTGCAAACACGGATCGGCAAGCCCTTAAATAGTGATTCTACGATAAGATCATTCGATTCTCAGCTAGTTAATGGTTTATCAACACCATTATCAGGCGCAGGACCATTTACTAGTATTTTTGATATTGGTTTAGGGATTGATAAAGACGGTTACATAGAGAAGTCATCATTAGTTCGCAGCCTAAACGACGCAATAGATGAAAATTATGACAATATTGGCAAGGCTTTTGCTGGTGATAACGGTATAGCTAAAAATCTGGAAAGTTTATTAGATAACTATGTTAATTCTGATGGGATAATGAAACAACGCGAGAATAATTTAAATTCCCAGATTGATGATTTAGAAGATGATGTGGCTAATCATGAATATCGTATGGAGGCCTTGGAAGGTAGACTTCGAGAACAGTATGCGGGATTGGATGTACTGCTTGCGCAAATGCAATCTACGCAAAGTTATTTAAGTGCTCAGTTAGCTAGCCTGCCTGGATTTACACGTTCAGACAGTTAGTATATGAATCAAAGTTGGTAACAATATAATCAGGTGAACTATGTACAATGCTAGAGTAAAAAATTATCAAAAAGAAGCCTTAAAAACGCGTGTTGCAGGGGCTGATCGTTATGAAATAATCCAAATGCTAATGTCTGGTGCAATTGAAAAAATGGTTCTTTCAAAAGTGGCTATCGACAAAAAAAATTTTGAGGCAAAGAGTGAGCATTTATCTAAAGCCTCAGCAATAATTTCAGCATTAAGAGATTGTTTGGATTTTAATGCCGGCGGAGAAGTTACTGAAAATCTTTATGCCCTATATTCATACATGAACGAACGTTTAATTGATGCAAGTGTAAAGAATGACGTCAATATTGTAGATGAAGTTTCAAACTTACTAAAAGAAATAAAATCTGCATGGGATGCAATTCCAGTGGATGTTCGTCACCAAGTTTTAGGTACAAATGGAAGCCAGGCGACTGTTAATGCAGGCTAATACGGATAAATTAGCTGAGTTGCTTGATGCGATGGAGGTTGCGCTTAAAAACTCTAATCAAATTGAAGCTCAAAATTACCTTAATGAAATAGACCAGATACTAAGAAGTCTAACTAAAGAGGATTTAGCTGCTGAAGAGCAATCATTTACTCTGCTAAATAAGAGACTTATAGAAATTTCTATAGTTTATACATCACATCGTGACGATATGAAAAAGCAGCTTTTTCAGTTTAAAAGCAATTCTAAAAAACTTTCAGCTTACTCTAAATAACCTACAGTATTGGCATTTTAATTGCAGGTGGTTGAATGAATAATACACTCGCAATAGTGGTGGCTAACTTATGACAAACCAGCAAGAACAACTCCAGTCGTTACTCGTAGAAACTGAAAAATCAATTCAAGACCATCAAGAACAAAAGCTGCGTGAGCTTAAGTTTGCGGATGAAGCAAACTATCGTTTTAGTAAAAATATACAAGCTTTCGATAAATACTACCCTGATATTGCTAAATCTATAGCAGAATATCAAATTCGCGATGATTTCTGTATTCATGTTACTAAATCAGGTCACGGAAATTTTATCCCTGATGGAGAGCATGTGCCCTTATACAGTGATAACCCGCTATCGCAGACAATTCAACAAGTTAAAAAGTATACGAAAAAAGCAACTTTTGGGCGCACGGATTATACAGGAACACAAGAATGGGAAAGTGATGACTCTCGTTTACACATGCAGTATATGCAGCGTTTAAGTACTGTTTTAAGTAAAGTTGGCGCCAACAAATTTACACCAATTTCTTCATTACCAAAACATTATCCAACAGCTTTAATTTTTGGTGTTGGTTTGGGGTATCATATACAGGCGCTATTAGAAGAGCACTCTTTTGATTATATGTTCATTTGTGAACCTGATTTAGAGCTGTTTTTTGCCAGTTTATATTGTATTGATTGGTTTAAAATAATTGAGGGTTTAGATAAAAAAGGTGCCTGTTTATTCCTAAGTATAGGGGTTGACTATGATGAATTTTTCGATGAGATATACAGAATAGCTAATGAGTTAGGCTCTTTTAGCGCAATAAATAGCTTTTGTTATCAGCATTATCCTTCGCAAAAAGTAAACGAACTAATTAAATCTTTTTTTGATAACTATTATCAATTACAACAAGGTTATGGCTTTTATAATGATGCAATAACAGGGTTGGCTCATGTTATTAAAAATATAGAAAAGAAGGCTGATTTTTTATTTTCTTCACCTGAAGAAATGAAAATGCTAGCAGATATTCCGGTATTTGTTGTTGGTAACGGACCATCGTTAGACAACGCGATTGAATTAATCAAAGCATATAAAAATAAGGCAATTATTTTTGCTGCAGGTACCGCCTTACAAAGTTTACTTAAAGCTGGGATTGTTCCTGATTTTCATGTTTTAGTTGAACGCACAAAGGCAACTTACGATATTTTGAAGCTCGTTGAGCCCGAGCAGGGATATCAGGATTTAAACCTTCTTACCGTCGACGTTATGTATCCAGATGTTTTAGATTTGTATAAATGGTCGGGCGTAGGATTGAAGGGCCCTGAAGCGGCCACTGCCTTCATGTCTCTTTACAGTTATATTATGTGTGGCAAGCAAGTATCCGAGCTACCTGCTAGTGGTCCGTTTGTTTCAAATACCGCTTTTTCTTATGCTTTGACGCTTGGCTTTAAGCAAATATATTTAATAGGTGTAGACAACGGATACACTTTAAATGGTAAAACTCACTCAAATTTATCAATATACAATGATACAGAGCTTAAGGCACTTGAAGGTGCTAGCATTAGGTTCGATGGTAATTTTGATAATGATGTAATGGCCACTCCACTTATGGCAATGTCAAAAAATAGCTTTGATAGATTAATTTCGGCTTTTGCAAAAAACATAAGTGTATTTAATGTTGGTGAAGGTGCTAAATTAAGAGGTGCGGTACCTATCCGTGAAGGGGATTTGTTACTTGGCGAGGTGATCAAAGATAAAGCAGAACTCATTGAGTCTATAAAATCGCATTTTTTCGCTCCAGTTGATGATAGTCAAATAAAGGAAGTTCTTAATTTTGATGAGTTTGATGAGCTTTGCGATTATATTTATAATATCGGTATTAGAGAGATAAATTCTCGAGATGCAGCTAACGCAAATTTAATAGCTCAACAACGCGTTATTTTTGCTTACAAAAAATCAAAAACACCTCATTTATTCCAGCTTCTCAAAGGAACAATGCATTATTTCCATTGTGTTATTGTTTCTCTATTATATCAGTTTGAAGAAGAGCAAGAAATGCTAGTATTTTTTAATGAAGCACATAAACTTTGGCTTGAGTTTGTGTTAGCAGCTAAAGCTGATTTCAGAAAAAATTGGAAGTCAAAATGTGATTGGACAAAACCTGAATATCAAAAGAAGGCTTAAGCTTTTAAGGTATTGATTTATCATGGGTACTTATCTTTATTGCGTTTTTTAAATTTAGAAGGAATGGACTGTGATGCTAAACTTGTTAAAGCGCTCATTATCTTTATTTAACAGTGATTTAATACAATTTGAGCATGAGCTGGTCTCTAAAATTTCAACCTCTCGTTTCCTGATTTTAGGTGGGGCAGGGACAATAGGGCAAGCTGTTACTAAAGAGATTTTTAAAAGGTCTCCCTTAAAACTTCATATTGTTGATATAAGTGAGAATAACCTTGTTGAACTCGTACGTGATTTACGTTCTTCGATAGGATATATAGAGGGAGATTTTCAAACATTCACACTTGATATTGGCAGTGAGGAATATGATGCATTTTTCAACGCTGATGGTGGTTATGATTATGTTCTTAATTTGTCCGCTCTCAAACATGTCAGAAATGAAAAGGATCCTTTCACGCTGATGCGCATGGTGCGCACAAACATACTAAATACTGAAAAAACTTTACAACAATGTATCGGAAAAGAAATAAAAAAGTATTTTTGTGTTTCTACCGATAAGGCTGCTAACCCTGTTAATATGATGGGGGCATCAAAGAAAATAATGGAAATGTTCGCTGCAAGAGCCAGCTCAAAAATTGATGTATCCATGGCCCGATTTGCTAATGTTGCTTTTAGTGATGGTTCTCTGCTTCATTCATTCAAACAGCGTATCGAGAAAAAACAACCTATAGTGGCCCCTAATGATATTAAACGTTACTTCGTCACACCGGAAGAGTCAGGTTTAATATGCTTGTTTTCATGTTTGTTAGGGGAAAATGGAGATATTTTTTTCCCCAAGCTGGATGATGATGTACACCTTTTGAAATTTTCAACAATTGCAGAACGTTATTTGAACTCTCGTGGCTTTAAGGCTCACGCTTGCTCAGATGAAGATGAAGCGAGAGCATTAATCTTAACACTACCTGAAACAGGAAGTTGGCCGTGTTTATTTACACAAAGTGATACCACTGGTGAAAAAGATGTTGAAGAGTTTTATACCGCACAAGAAGTACTTGAGATGATGCGGTTTGATGGGCTAGGTGTTATTAAAAGTTCTTTGGGATTTGATGAAATGAAATTGGTTGAATTTTCTAAACTAATAGATAATCTTATAGGAGAGCAGCATTGGACAAAAGAGCAAATCGTTGACCTCTTCTATACGCTGCTACCTGACTTTGCTCACCAAGAAAAAGGCAAGTACCTTGAAAGTAAAATGTAGTCGAGGTTCATGTGAATACTAGTCAACTCATTAGCTTTATCCGCGATTACTATAAAACGAATGATTTTATTCCCCTGCATGCACCTGTTTTTGAAGGGAAGGAACGTCAATATGTTTTAGATACTTTAGATTCAACCTTTGTATCAAGCATTGGTCAGTATGTTGATAAATTAGAGCAGAAAATTGTAGGATATACCAACTCTAAGCATGCCATAGCTACAGTAAATGGTACGGCTGCATTGCATACTGCGCTTTATGTGAGTGGCGTAAAAGCCGGGGATTTAGTAATCACTCAACCACTTACGTTTGTAGCTACTTGTAATGCGATTAATTATTTAGGAGCTGAGCCTGTCTTTGTTGATGTTAACCGTGAAACCCTCGGGCTATGCCCTGATGCACTCTTAAGTTATTTAGAAGAAAACTGTAAAGTCCGTGATCAAGAGTGCTATCACAACAAAGGTGCTCGTGTTAGCGCTGCTGTGGTAATGCATACATTTGGTCATCCTGCTAGAGTCGATGAATTAAGGGAGGTTTGTGATCGCTTCTGCATTGAGTTAATCGAAGATGCCGCAGAAAGTCTGGGCTCTTTATATAAAGGCTCACATACAGGAACTTTTGCAAACATGTCAGCACTGAGTTTTAATGGTAATAAAATAATTACTACAGGAGGTGGTGGAATGGTTTTATGTAATCAAGATGCTTTAGCTAACCGCGTAAAGCATGTTACCACCACTGCAAAACAGCCTCATCCTTACGAGTTTTATCACGACGAAGTAGCATTTAACTATCGTATGCCTAATATCAATGCTGCTATAGGCTGTGCTCAGCTCGAAAGGTTATCAGAGTATATAGACAATAAAAGAGAACTGGCGTTACTTTATCATACGGAGTTTGAAAGATCTGATGTGGAGTTTATTGTTGAGCCGAAAGGTGCTCGTTCAAATTATTGGCTCAATGCCGTATTATGCCCCTCGAAAAAATACCGAGATGAGTTGCTCTCAAATACTAATAAAGTTGGAGTAATGACAAGGCCTGTATGGCAGTTAATGCATACATTACCGATGTTTAAAGAGTCAATGTGTGGGCCTCTCAACAACTCGCTTTTTCTAGCTGAACGCTTAGTTAACATCCCAAGTTCTGTATCAATAAAGTGAGCAAGTATGAGAAAAATAGGTGTAGTAACAGGAACAAGGGCTGATTTTGGGTTATTAAGTAGAACGATTTGTTTACTGCAAAATGCACAAAATATAGCTTCAGTCGTTTTTGCTTGCGGTACGCACTTGTCGCCTGAATATGGTTACACTATAAGTGAGCTTGAAGAATCAGGTGTAGAAAACATTATACCAGTCGAGATGTTACTTTCATCAAAAACTAGAGTTGGTATTGCCAAATCAACAGGTTTAGCGACGATAAGCTTTACAGATGTATTCGCGTACCAAAACTTAGACTGTATTTTGATTTTAGGTGATCGCTTTGAAATATTTGCAGCTGCTCAAGCTGCATTATTTTTAAATATACCCATCGCTCACATCCATGGTGGCGAAGTAACTGAAGGAGCGTTTGATGAAGCTCTCAGGCACAGTATTAGCAAGATGGCCAGTATCCACTTCCCTGCTACGGAGTCTTTTGCAAAAAGACTAATGCAATTAGGTGAGCAACCTAGTCAAATTTTTGTAACTGGCGCACCTGGTATCGACAACATCATTCATGCTTCAAATGCAAGCGATATAAATTTAAACGATATAGTCTCGTTTAAAAATATTGATCTCCCTATATTTCTTGTTACTTATCATCCTGTTACTAGAGGTTGTGCAGAAGAAAATGACATTAATCCTTTATTAAATGTTATTAAAGAACGAGACGATATCAACTTTCTTGTCACTTATCCAAATGCAGATGGTGAAGGCGCACTGATGATAAAACAGTGGCTTGCGTTGGCGAACTTAAACAACGTGATCCTTTATCCTTCGCTCGGTTTTAAGCGCTACTTAGCTGTAATGAAACAAGCAGCTTGTGTGCTAGGAAACTCATCAAGTGGTTTAATTGAAGCTCCTAGTTTTAAGATCCCCACGATAAATATTGGCACCCGTCAAAAAGGTCGGCCTAAAAGTTGCAGTGTCATTGATACTAGTATGAACGATATTGCATTAATGAATGCGATTGATAAAGCCCTAGATACTGACTTTATTTTCCAATGCACACAGGCTATTAATCCCTATGGGGAAGGCAATGCATCTGAAAAAATAGTTAAAATATTGAGTGAGGTTGATTTGAGCAACTGCCAAAGTAAACCTTTTTATGACAGAGATAACGCATGAGCCAAAAAACATTAATTATTGCTGAAGCTGGCGTTAATCATAATGGCAATGAGCAGCTGGCTCTTGAGTTGGTAAGGGAAGCTCATCGTGCAGGTGCAGACGTAGTTAAGTTTCAGACCTTTAAAGCAAAGAACATTGTAACTAGTGACGCAGCTCAAGCAAGTTATCAAAGCACCAATATTGGCATGGTTGAATCACAATTAACAATGTTAGAGCGTTTGGAATTGAGTTATGAAAGCCATCACACATTAGTAGCTGAATGTAAAAAATTAGGAATCGAATTTTTATCAACAGCATTTGATATACAAAGCTTGCGTTTTTTAATCGACGACTTAAAACTAACTAGGTTAAAAATTCCTTCAGGAGAGATCACGAACCTCCCGCTGGTGTTAAAGCACGCTCAATCTGGTTGTGATTTAATTGTATCTACAGGCATGGCGACATTAGGCGAAATCGAAGCGGCTCTTGCTGTGATTGCTTATGGCTACATTTTTCCTGAGAAGCAGGTCCCTAGTGAAGGGGATTTTGAATTAGCTTACAGTAGCATTCAAGGGCAAGCTTTATTGCAAAGTAAAGTGACATTATTACACTGTACAACCGAATACCCAGCCCCACTTGATGAAATAAATTTGTCAGCTATGGCAAGTATGGAAAACGCGTTTAATTTACCAACGGGTTACTCCGATCATAGCGAAGGGTGGCTAGTACCTTTAGCTGCCGTTGCTTGTGGCGCCAAGATTATCGAAAAACACTTTACCTTGGATCAAAACATGGCTGGACCAGATCATAAGGCATCCCTTAACCCTGCACAGTTAAGTGAGATGATCAACTTGGTCAGGCAGACAGAGCAAGCTATGGGCAGTAGAATTAAAGCTCCTACTAAAAGCGAAGTCGCAAATAAAATCGCAGCAAGAAAAAGCTTAGTCGCTGCTGTCGATATCTCACCTGGTACGGTCTTCTCAGAGCACAACATTGATATTAAAAGACCAGGTAACGGTATGTCACCAAGTCTTTTTTGGAAAATTATGGGGTGTAATGCTTCTCGCCACTATAAAGCAGGTCAATTAATTAATGAATAGCAAACCCACAGTAATTTTGGGGGCCGGTGGGCATGCGAGTGTGCTGACTGATATTCTTAGAGAAAATAAGCAAACGGTAGCTGGAATAATCAGTCCTGTACGCCCCTCAAATGAAATTTTTTCAGGTATAAAACTGTATAAACGTGATGATGATTTAGCGGTTTTTTCTACGAAGCAATATGGTGTTGTGGTTGCTATAGGACCACAGCTTGATGATAGAAAACGTCTTAATATAATTGATATGGTTTTCGCGAAAGGCTATACATTTACTAATGTATTATCCCAGCGCGCTATTATTTCACACTATGCTATGTTGGGTTTAGGCGTGCAAGTTTTGCCTGGCGCTATTATAAATGCAGGAGCAAAAATAGGCGAACATGTTGTGATTAACTCTAGAGTAGTTATAGAACATGATTGCATTGTAGGTAGCTTTTCTCATATAGCCCCTGGTGCTGTAATTTGTGGTGGCGCCAATGTGGCCAAGCATGTCTTTATAGGCGCTGGTGCAGTTGTACTACCAGGCATAAATATTGGAAGTAACTCAATTATTGGTGCAAATGCATTAGTTGATAAGGATATTCCTGAAAACACGACTCTTTATGGCTGTCGTGGCAATATTAAATAGGGGATTACAGATGAAGTTTGTATGGCAAAATATCTTAATTTCACCAACGCGAACCTTACGAGACGCACTGGAAGTTATTAACGAACAAGCATCACAAGTTGTGCTTGTAGTTGATGATGAAAACCATTTATTAGGTGTTGTTACTGATGGTGACATCCGGCGGGCACTGTTGAAAAATCTCGGCCTTGAGGTTGCATTATCAGAAATAATGAATTTATCCCCAATTACAGCACAAAGAGGCACCGCTAAAGAGCAATTAATTGAGCTGATGGAACGCAAGAGTATTTTATCTGTGCCTTTGGTCGATAAAGGCAAAGTAGTTGGCTTGGAAATGCTCAAGCACTTTCTTAGCAAGCCAAAATATGACAATCCAGTATTTCTAATGGCGGGTGGCTTTGGTACTCGCTTACGGCCATTGACCGATAATTGCCCAAAACCCATGCTACAAATTGGCAATAAACCAATACTTGAAACAGTATTGAAAAGCTTTGTTAAAGCTGGTTTTAGAAACTTTTATATATCGACTCATTATATGCCAGAGTTAATTTTGAGTCACTTTGGTGATGGCAGTAAGTGGGGAGTCAATATTGAATATATTCATGAGGATAAGCCTCTTGGTACCGGTGGTGCACTGGGTTTATTACCTGATGATGCTTCTCAAGAACTTCCGTTAATTTTGATGAATGGGGATGTACTGACTAAGGTAGATTTTACACGTTTGTTAGAGTTTCATTGTGATAACGGTGCCGATGCAACGATGTGTGTCCGAGAATACGAATATCAAATACCGTATGGTGTGATTAGCGGAGAAGGAAATCGTATAACTGAAATGGTAGAAAAACCGATTCAACGATTTTTTGTAAATGCGGGAATTTATGTACTATCGCCAAGTGTTGTTAACGCGGTGCCCCGAGAATTAAATATTGATATGCCAACAATTTTAGAACAGCAAATCGCACAGGAAAAAGATGTTTTAATGTTTCCTATTCATGAATATTGGCTTGATATTGGTCGCATGGATGATTTCAACCGTGCGCAAGTTGATATTCGCAGTTTGGGCATGAGTTAATGCTATGCTTAGCTGTCATTGGGCTTGGTAATATCTCTCTTCGCCATCGAAAGAATCTTAAGATCCTATACCCAGAATCAAAAGTGATCACTCTTTCTGCAAGAGGTAAGGTATTGACTGAGTTACCTGATAGTGCCGATTTGATTGTTACAGAGGTTGCTGAACTAATTAGATTGAAGCCTTACTTTGTCATCGTTGCTTCACCAGCGAGTATGCACCTTCAGCATTCGAAGGAATTAATACAAGCGGGAATTCCGTGTCTGATTGAAAAGCCTTTATGTATTAATTTTCGCGAAGCTGAATCTTTACTTAAATTGAGTCAGAAAGAGTTAACTCCCACCGCTGTTGGCTACTGCTTAAGGTACATGCCGGCTGCAAAAAAAATGCATGAGCTGATTAAGAGTAAAATACTTGGGGAAATTTATAATATTACTATAGAGGTTGGTCAATACTTACCAGATTGGCGTCGAACGATAGATTACCGATACTCTGTTTCGGCACAACGGGAGCTTGGCGGCGGTGCCTTATTAGAGCTCAGCCATGAGTTTGACTACGCTCAATGGTTATTTGGCCCGCTCAATGTTGAACACGCGGTTTTACGAAGCTCAAAAGAGTTGGGCTTAGACGTTGAAGATTTAGTTGATGTTGTATTTAGCACGCAAAGTGGTGCTCAGGGCCATGTGCATCTTGATTTTTTACAACAGCAACCACAGCGTTTTTGCACAGTTAAAGGAGAAAATGGACGTATTCATTGGGATTTATTGAAAAGTACAGTAGACATTTTTTTAAATCATCAAGAACACCAACACTTTGCATTCAATGATTGGCAAGTTAATGATATGTACTTAGATTTAATAAAAGATTTTGAAAACTTGTGTTTAGGCAAAAAGCATTTAACAGTAGATTTAGCGCAAGCTGCTGAGACATTAAAATTAATAGATATGATTAAAAAGAGTACATGATGAGTCATTATGCATTTATTTTTGCTAGAGGTGGCTCAAAAGGGCTGCCAAGGAAAAATATTTTACCTCTTGCAGGGAAACCACTATTAAACTGGTCGATCGATACCGCGAAAGCTATTCCGATTATTGACCGTATTTTTGTTTCAACCGATGATATTGAAATAGCTAATGTAGCAAAAGCTGTGGGGGCGGAAATTATTGATAGGCCCAAAGAGCTGGCTTCAGACACTTCTGCTGAGTGGCTATCTTGGCAACATGCCATTGAGTGGGTAGAAAAAAAATATGGTAAGTTTGATTTTTTTATAAGTTTACCAGCAACGAGCCCTTTGAGAAATGAGGCTGATGTTGAGGCTGCAATTGATAAATTAAAGTCAACATCTGCAGATGTTTGTATCACTGTGACCCCATCAGATCGTAGCCCGTTTTTTAATATGGTCAAATACACAGAAGATGATCTTGTTGAGTTGGTGATCAAAAGTGATGAACAAGTATCAAGGCGACAAGACTCCCCTGAAATTTTTGATATTACTACTGTTACCTATGTTACAACGCCGGCATATATACGTGAAAGTAATAGTGTAATGGCTGGTAAAGTCACTAGTGTCTGTGTGCCTAGAGAAAGAGCGGTAGATATTGATAATCAAATAGATTTTGACTTTGCACAATTACTAGCTAATAAGTTGGAGCAAAAATGAGAACATTAGCACAGTTACAAGATCTTCAAGAATGTTGGGCTTTGATCACTGGTGGCAGTGGGCATGTAGGTAAGGCCGCTGCAGATACTTTGCTAGAGCTCGGTGCGAATGTCATTTTATTAGATCGTAGTAAAAAAAGTTTGCACGAGCTTCACCAAAAGGCTTATAGCAATAGTACAAAAGTTCACACTTTGGCTTGTGATCTAGCTGATAAACAAGCCATTATTGGCGCTATGGAGAGCGTAGCAACAATCTCGGGTGGGAAGCTCAATATATTAATAAATAATGCGGCATTTGTCGGCACAGATAAACTTACTGGGTGGTGCGTTCCTTTTGAAAAGCAATCAATTGACACATTCAATGATTGTTTAAATGTGAATCTTTCTGCGCCGTTTTTATTAAGCCAATTGGCGTATGAATTAATGAAAAAACAACACTATGGTAGTCGCAGTATCATAAATATTTCGTCTATATATGGTGTTGTTGGGCCACAAATGGATTTATATGAAGGCACAGATATGGGTAACCCTGCAGCGTACGCTGCAAGTAAAGCAGGTTTAATGCAATTAACGCGTTGGATGGCGCCCTCAGTTGCACCTCATGTAAGGGTGAATAATATCGTATTAGGTGGTATTGAGCGTGGCCAACCGGAGAGTTTTTTAGAAAAGTATAATGCTAAGGTTCCATTAGCAAGAATGGCAACGGAAGAAGATATCAAAGGTGCAATTGCTTACCTTAGTTCAGCACTTTCAAGTTATATGACTGGACAGTGCTTATTTTTAGATGGAGGTTGGACTGCTGTCTAAATAGTCTATACTAAGCTAATTACTATTCTAGGAGTTAGCTTTGAAAATTGATAACTCAAGTTTATTTTTAAACCAAACTCAGCAAACAAATAACAAACTTGCAGAGCAACTTGCAACAGGTAAAAAAGTAAATACCGCAGCAGATGATGCAGCGGCTTTGCAAATTATTGATAGGCTTACTTCACAGCAAAATGGTTTTAGCCAAGCTGTAAGTAATGCGTATGACGGGATTTCATATACTCAAGTAAGCGAAGCTAACTTGAGTGGTGTGAATGATGCCGTTTCGCGTATTCAAGAGTTATCAATTCAAGCGGGTAACGGTGCATTGACTGACAATGATCGTGCTGCGTTGCAAGAAGAAGTCGTGCAATTGCAAAGCCAAATATCTGAAACGTTCGAAAATGCTTCATTCGGTGGTAAGCCTTTATTTGATGGTCAAGCTGTCACGTTTCAAGTTGGTGCTGATGCGAATACAAACCAAACGGTAAACTTTACAGATGGTAGTTTTGCCTCTGCGTTATCAACCATTGATATTTCAACCCAAGCCGGTGCTCAAGCGGCTATTGACATCAGTAAGCAAGCAAATGATGAAATAAATGCACAACGAGCTGAGTTAGGTGCATTTCAAAATACCTTAGTAAGCACAATTAAAGGGTTAGGGACGCAGCAAGAAAATATTGCAGCCAGTCAAAGCCGCATTCAAGATACCGATTACGCCCTAGCAATTTCTCAACAAGTGTCTAATGACATTTTAGCGCAATCATCAGTTGCTCTTCGTGGCCAGGCTAACCAATCTGCCGAGTCTATTTTAGGCTTACTTTAAATATTAATACTTAATAGTTAATCCTTAAGTATGATTGAATTAACGAGTGCGTCTGTTTTTTGGCGTTTATGTCAAAAAACTGCCGCTATCACTTGCATCCGTGCTTAACTGGCTTACAATTTAGTTAATTACATTAAAGAGTGAAGCAC
>Ga0207907_100302_pt1 | contig 15341 bp, 9 predicted proteins | sample LinPmetageLP52_FD_184062 | JGI IMG/M metagenome (GOLD analysis project Ga0207907, IMG submission 184062) | Marine viral communities from the Subarctic Pacific Ocean - LP-52 (SPAdes) | ecosystem: Environmental > Aquatic > Marine > Oceanic | place: Pacific Ocean | collected 2011-08-26
TTTCGACAAAACAAAAACGAAATGCTGACTCATTCGGAACTATAGCGACATCGTTGCCTTGCATATCACACGCGACTAAGGAGGGGGCTACCAGCTGATTTACAAAAGCATTCCTCAGATATTCGTTTTGATCACGAAATCGTTTGCTGTCTGCTTCCGCAACGTTACCTAAAAGAGTGAATTCTAGCGCTTCACAAAAACTTGATTTCCCCGTTCCATTTGGACCATAAATCAATACCAATCGACTATTTAAATCAAATATTTCTTTCCGCGCAAACCCTCTAAATGGTCCCACCTCCAAGATTTTTAAACGCGATAGTGGCACTTCTTGTATCACTTCTTGCTCTACGAGTGGAGGAATATTAGTCGCCGAGTTGTCCCAATTGACCTGGCATAGCTCGACCATCTTACGAATACGTTGCCCTTGGTGAGTAGATAAGGGCAGTAATTCATCAAAATGGGCTGAAACTATATTTGCTACTTTGCGCACAGAATCCGTTGCATTTTGACCCTGTAGTGTTTGCATAAAGCGTTGATATTCAGCCCTAATCATAATAATCCTTTATTTTTGTTTTTGTTCTTCAATCCATTGCTCTAAATCTAAGCGTTTAAAGCGCCAACTTCCACCCACCTTAAAGCCGGGTAATTTTCCTTCACTTGCAAGACGGTATGCCGTCTTTTCATTTAGCTTTAAGTATGTAGCGACCTCTTGAATGGTCAAAATATCATCGGCCATGTTTAATCTTTGCATTTTAACAAGTTGATAGTATGAGAAACTTGAGGAATTAGCAATTGATCGCAGGCGATCTTACTTTGTTATTTTGTTGTATTTTTGAGCGGTTAAAAATTATTTTATAAAATATTTAGTCAATTTTGATCATGCCTTAAAAATATTTTTTTATCTTGCGTTGAAATATTTCAATTTTTAAAGCCCCAAAATCCCTCACAACAAAACAATTGTTTCCATTTCCAATTCAAAAACTTATTTTTAGACAAAAATATTCCATTGATTTAATTCAATTTTCACTTACACAATTCTGATGTTATTCAAGGTTGCTGTTGCAACACAAAAATGTTGTTTTTCATGTGGTTATGGTTTTTAGATGGGTTGATCAAAGTTTGATCTACAGGCAAGATATTGTTCCCTACTGAATCAATTGCAGGATGCATATGAAATTTAAAGAGGTTACCGCTACACCAAAAGCTATGGAAAAGTTAAACCGGTGGAAGCGTGACATACAAAGTTTAACAACGGAGAGTTATCGGCCGTATTTAACGGTAAAAGCGGTTAATCAATATGGTCGTAGGCATTGGATCTTTTGCAATGTACAGAAACGCCATGCTCATTTGTTGAGCGATGGTGAATTGCGTATGTACAAAAAATTGATTTGGGCCAGAGGTACAAAGCGTGTATTCGAGCAGTATGCACTCGATTTAAATGAAACTTTAAATATTGCAGTCGCGGGTAATTTAATTCACCCACGCAATTGGGAGACCTCGGAGGCATATGTGATGACAACAGATTTTTTGGTGCAGTCACGGGACCCACAAAATCCAAGCAGCGTTATTACTACTGCATATAGCTTTAAATATGCCTCTCAAATTTATGTGGTGGATGAGGAAGGGGTTGAGCTGGAGGGCTCGATACAAGGCGAAGAAAGAAAGCTGCTACAGCGCAAGAATGCTCGAACTTGGCAGAAATTTGCAATTGAACGAGAGTATTGGCGACGCCGTGGCATCAAGTATCAAATTGTTACGGAATTGGATGCGACGAAGGAAGAGTTCAATAATATCCGCTTCTGTGAGCCTGCTGGCTTTATGAAGTTTGAGGATGAGTTGGTTAGAACATTCGTGTTTACTTTTTGCCACGTATGGCAAAGGTACTTCATGAAACCACTTGAGTTTTTACTGTTACTTACAAGCCAGCAACTAAATTGCTCTGATGAGCAAGTTATTCGGCTTTTTCAATTTAGTGTACTCAAGCATTTTCTTCCGCTTAAGCATAGCAGTACGTTACAGTTCCATCGTCCTGTGGAGCTTACCTTATGATGCTAAAAATGGGTACGCGCCTGACTAACGAGAAAAAGAATATTGATCTTCTTGTTTGTCACGTTAGTTATGGTCGGCAGTATACTGCTTTGTATGATCTAAATGGTTTTGACCCAAAAAAGAACCTTTCTAAACCTGAAGCATGGCGTATGGATGATGTATTGGCACATATAACTAGCCACTCATTAAAAGTAGAGCGTTTTGACTACCCGGTTGTTATGACTAGAAGTGATGACTGGATTGCTACTGAAATGGGTAAAGGTGCCTGGCTTGATAAACGTGACTATAAATTTAGGAAAATAGAAAGTCTTGTTAGTCCCGATAAAATTGAGCAGTACTTGTATGGTAAGGGGCTAGCGGCTGAGATAAAGCCACTTCTCGGAAAGGATAAGTGGAAAGGGAAAGCATCATTTCATTCTGCGATCAATCGATACATCATTTTTGGCTGTACCAAAAATTCATTGTTGCCATTTGGCTTGATGCAATGTGGCTCAAACTACCGTCATGTTAAAGACTTGAGTGACTCCCAGATTAAGCGTGGTCCAAACGGTAAGAACGGTAAAGTGAAAGTTCGTTCAAACGCACGGTGTGTAAATGATGTTGATAAATTAAACATTAAAAAAACTGCTGCTTTTATCAAATCTAATCACGTTAACTTTTCTATTGCGTTTGCTTATCGGCTATATCACAGGACATTTGAACGCTATGTAATCGAAAGAGAGACGACACTAGGTACCCAACATATCTTTCACCCATTTCCTGAGGAAGATCGAATCAGTGATGGCATGTTTCGCTATCACTTTAAAAAAATTATTGATAAAGCATCACTTCTTCGTTTGAAACATGGAGATGTTAACTTCGCTAAAGACTTTGAGGATAGACAAGGCAAGTCTTTTGATGGGGTACTTGGCGCCACACAGCGCTATGAAGTCGATGCAACCATTCTTGATTGTTACGTGCGTTATCCTTTTGATACAAGTAAGCGCTATTCAATGGGGCGTCCTGTTTTATATCTCGTAGTCGATGTTTATTCAACAATGATTGTTGGGATGTATTTGGGGTTTGATGGCCCCAATTGGCAAGGAGTATCTCAGGCTTTGGCAAATGCATGTTTAGATAAAGTTGAATTTGCTAAACGTTTTGGCGTTCTTCTCGATGAAAATGATTGGCCCGCTAAACATGTGCCAATTGAATTAGCAATAGACAATGGACCTGAGTATAGGAACACCTTCATTGATGCTCTTTTAAACGCGAGAATTGGTATTGAAGATGTTGCGTTTATGGCTATTTATCGCGGTGATGCTAAAGGAGTGGTTGAGCGCAAATTTGGTACTGTTAATGATCAAGTTATTAAGTTTGTTCCTGGTGCATTAGCAGATCTAGCAAAACGAGAAGATAGTCATGCATCCAATCATGCGTTGTACGATTATGACTCATTGATGCAAGTGTTAATCGCAGAAATTTGCTACCACAACAATTCAGCAGATCGTCTCAAGCGACTTAACTTCAAAGGCCTTGTAAATGGTACGGACTTTACGCCGAAAGCGATTTTTTTAAATAGCTTAGAAGACATGGAAAAGGTCGGGCGATTAAACCCTGAAGTAAGTGAAGCTAAAATTCGGTGGGCATTTTTGCCTGAAGAGCGTGCGACGGTAACTTCTAGCAGTATATGTTTTGAAGGGGTCGAATACCATCACCCCTATTTCAAATCTAGTGGTGGCTATGCTAGAGCTAGGCATCATGGCACATTCAACATATTAGTCAAAAGGATGTACGACAATATCAATGAGCTGTTACATGAAACCGACGATGGTCAGATCGTTAAGTTACGCCTTAAAAATATCAATAACGAAAATCCTTTAGCAAGTCAGCATTGGGAGCTGATAATGCATTTAATGGAGCAAGAAAAAGATATGCTTCACGAGCATAAGCAAAATGCTCTGATCACACGTTCATATTGGGATTCTGTTACTGATCTTACTACTGCGCAACAGGAGGCTGAGCGCTCGCTCGCACCTAAAAATAAACATAAATCTATCCAACCAGGCATTAAAGCTCGTCAACAAATTCAGAAGCTTGTGCTAAGAACTCAAGCGAATCAACAGTTGGATAATACATTTGGTACTGGAACCGACTTAGAGTCAATGAAGCCCGCCGTCATGGATGACTTAGACGACGAATTGTATGGAGATTAATGGAGTAATCTTATGAAAAAAGAAGCGATATATCGAAAACACCCGCTTGATAGCTTAAATGGAAATCCTCTTACCGAAGCTATTGAAGTAATAGCACACGAAGATGAGCTGAATAAAAAGCTTACTTTCATACCTACTTTTGAAAAGAACTTAACTGATATACCAGCTGTATATCAGCAGGTATTTCTAGAGCGCTTAGAAAAGGTTCACGTTCCAGCGCCATACTTATATGGAATGTATAACAAGTTTGTAGGGCTAATTTTAGATGGATATTCTAAGTACACGCCACATTCTGCGGAAACTAACAAATTGCAAATGGCAATCGCCTTGGCAGCTAGAAAGGGAGAGCGATTAGAAGAGGAATTTATTTCTCGAACAACCGCGCCAAGCGTATTTGTTCATGGTCATAGTGGTGTTGGTAAGACGAAAGGAATTCGCAGTGTTCTCAAAGTGATCCCACAAGTGATCAAACACAACAAGTTTGAGGACAAAATTTTCCGGCAAGATCAGCTCGTTTGGATATCGCTTGATATGCCATCGACTCCATCAACCAAGGGATTGGCGCTCAATTTCTTTAACGCTGTTGATGAAGCCCTTGATACAGATTTTTATGAACAGTGGAAAGATAAATCGCATTACTCTGTAGAGCGCCATTTAAGTCAAATGCAGTCAATTGCTGTGGCACATCATTTGGGATTGGCTCATATTGATGAATTGCAGTTCATGTTGAAATACAAAAATAATAAAAATGCGCCATCCTTCACTACGATTGAAGCTTTGTTTAACAAGTTGGGTATTCCTATTGTTCTTTCATCAACAACATCTGGTAGGGAGATGTTTTTATCTGATACTAAAAGCCCAGATTTTACGATCACACGCAGACTGTTGACCAACCGTGAATATCAGTTTTCTTTGTACGGGGTAAAGAGTAAGTTTTTTAACTCTCTCTTTGATGCATTGTTCCCTGAATCATTTTGTAAGAGTAGCGAAATGCCAGATAAGCAGTTCAAACAAGTTTTTTGTCATTTAACGTGTGGTCTGCCTGCAATGATGACGAGGTTGGCGATACTGCATCATGAGTCAATTGCAATGTTGAAGAATAAATACCCCGATAAAACCGATGCATATCGCACGGGTGACGTGGAGAGGTTACATAAGACGTATAATAATCAATTCTCTTTGATTGCTGGCGCTTTAGATAATCTAAGAGCGGGAAATATTCAACAGTTTGATGAGGATGTGAACAAACTGGATGAAAAAGAGCATCTTTTAACAAACGAAGAAGTAAAGTTAGCTGCAAAAGCTAAGCGCAAAAAAGTACAAAAGTTATTACCTGACGTAGTGCCAGACCCATTAGGTATACCACGTGTGTGTATGGATATTGATTCTAAAGATATGCTCAATTTCATTAAGGAGGGTTACGATGAGTAAAGTATCATTTATGCCAACCCCTTTTGATGGCGAGCACTTTGCGGGAGTGGTGTCTCGTAAGGCAATCCTTTTAGATAGTAGTAACCCTAAGCTGGTGTTTGAACGCATGCTTTCAGAGGATAGCTCTTTGAGCAATCAACGAATCTATCATCCGTTAATTGATATTGCTGCGAATGCGTATGAGGGGAGTATAAGCAGAGAATATCTGTTAAGAAAACACTCATTGTTTCCTTATTATTCACCTTCGATGCATTTTCGTGATGTTGATAAGATCATTAATAAACGGATCAGGAAAGGAGGCCTTTGGAAGCGCTGCGAATTTATTGAGCAAGTACCACCCTTATCGGCTCCATTATGCAGAACATTGTCGTTTTCTTTAGCTTGGCGATGGTGTCCATTATGCGCCATTGAAGATGAAAAACGTGTAGGTACTTCCTATTGGCACGTTGAACATCAGTTACCTTCGATGATCACTTGTTCAAAGCATGCTTGCGAATTGTGTGAAAGCTGTAATAACTGTGGATTTTCTAGCATTGACATAAGAATTATGGCGACGCCACCAACCACCAATAAATGTACTAAATGTGGTGCTATTCATAGGGCAAGTTACGTAGATTTAAATGGGCATATTACATGGATACAGCAAGCGAGTATGGATTTATTAAATTCACCTGGAATGCTTTCTAAACCATACTTTGAACATGTAATGAAACGAGGTATTCAAAGTGGCTTTTCTAATTTAAATGGAGGGAGAGTACGAGAGCAAGTATTTGTGGCAGCGAGACTTCAGCAAGATTTTGTAGCGTGGTTTTTTGAACATGGCTTTGAACGTTTTTTTCATGAACCTGAAGTTGTAATCAATTACAAAACGTTAAGTCTCGAAAAGGCATTACGAAACGTAAATGGGTGGCATCCATTGTTTGTATTGATGTGGCTGCGCTTTTTGGCGGTAGAATGGCCTTCGTTAGAAATTGCAGCTTAAGTGCGCTGCTACCCAATGAGACTATTTACAGTTGGCTCGCTAGAGCAGGGCTAATAAGCGGTTTAGCTACGGATCATGACTTTTTGCTGGTTAGGTTGGGATATACTGGGCAGCAATTAACATCCATATTCCCATCTTTTATTGTTCCAGTTTCAGAAAGTGTGGGCGTGGGCATTGACGAATTAATCGTAAAACACACCGTTTTGCCATTTTTTAAGCCTTTTATACAAAGTGATGTCTTCCAAGAAGCTTTTACTAAAATGCTTGAGGGAGCATGCACTGATGCGTACAGTCAATTCTCGCTACTGGCTAATCGAATACCAGAACCGACAGTCCTATGTTATTGCCCGCAGTGTACCGCCCAAGACATCAAAAACGTAGGTGTGGCGTATTGGCATGTTGCTCATCAATTACCTTGGATTAACTACTGTCCATTTCATTTAATAAAGCTAGAAGCAATAAAACGTGAAAGGAAATTGCTCGTATTGCCGCCTCAGGTTGTAAGTCAGGGAAAAGGTTTAACACAGGCAAGCCTAAAGCAGGCAAGACTTGCTCAAGATGCGTATTCACTCTGGTCTTTAAATTTAGAATCTATTAATTCAGACATTTTGAGAAGGGTTTATTTACATGGGTTAAATGCGAATAATCTCGTATGTAATTATGGGTCAGTCAAACAAGAACAATGGCAAACAAGCCTTAAGGAGTACTGGGTAAATGAGTTGCCTAAAGGACTTTTTGATGCGGTTTTCGGGGGGAGTAAAAGCAACAGCTACCCATCAAACTTTATTTATCAATCCCACGCTCAGTTTCACTCATTAAAACACCTACTCGTGATACAGCATTTATTTGGCAGTTTGTCAGAGTTTTTGAAGTGTTGTTCTAATCCGAATCAATTAAACGTGAGGCCAGATCATGTAATTAATGATGTGTTTGAACGTGTTAATCCAGACAAAACAGATTTACTTTTAAAGCAGCTAAGAAATGGTATGAGTATGCGCCAAGCTGCTAAGCGAGCAAACGTTAGTGTGGGGTATGCTAAATCTGTAGCTATACAAAATAACATACTAATACAGCGTAGAGCACAGTTCCTATTTGCGACAGAGCGTAAGCAAATTCTTTCTAGGCTCAAAGCTGGTGAACTTACTATTTTAATTGCCAAAGAGATGGAATGCTCGCAAAGTGCTGTTGAACAGTTATTGACTCAGTTTCCTGATATTAAAGAATTACGTATCCAGCTTCGATTTGAAAAGCAACGCAACACGCATCGCTCAATATTACATGAATGTTTGGATAGAACAAAAGCGCCTACTCGTGGGCAGATTCAATCATTATGTAGAAGTTCTTACACGTGGCTTTTTAAACATGATAAGGAATGGCTGTATGAAACTTTACCGTCTGCAATACCAAGAAATAGACGTAGAGGGTATTAGGATGAAGCCTTAATTTGGTTAAATACTGTAATGAAGCCTTGTTCGCGATCAGGATGAAGCCTTAATTCGGTTAAATACTGTAATGAAGCCTTGTTCGCGATCAGGATGAAGCCTTAATCCGGTTAAATACTGTAATGAAGCCTTGTTCGCGATCAGGGAGAAGCCTTAATCCGGTTAAGTACTGTAATGAAGCCTTGTTTGCGATCAGGATGAAGCCTTAATTCGATTAAATACTGCAATGAAGCCTTGTTTACGATTAGGATGAAGCCTTAATTCGATTAAATACTGCAATGAAGCCTTAATTTGGTTAAATACTATAATGAAGCCTTGTTCGCGTTCAGGGTGAAGCCTTAATGAGATTTGATCTGAGAGAAAACCATATGTCTATGGACATTATTGATGACTTACTTTTTGAGGCCGGCTTTGATGATGCGTTGATTAGTCATTCATTAGCAGGCCTGATTCAAATAGAAGTTCGCAGGAGTGCAGAAACTGAATATATGTTGACGGAATCAATAATATGTAGTAGCTCACATCCGATCTTACAGTTTAAAAGAACGGGTTTAGACTTAGCCTGACAGGCGACTTTGAGCGATTTGCGGACATCTGATAGTTAGCTCGGAATAGTCCGCTACAGACAAGGAGCGGACTGTCGAGATAATTGCTGTTCGACCATGCCATTTCGGATAACGGACATTGAAAAATGCGGAAACGTGATCGATGTTCCACTTGCTACTTGGAAATAAGCGTCGTTTGTAGTGGTCAATAAGACCCTTACACCTTTTTTAACAAATTCTTCGACTCTTGCCGGAGGTAGCCCATCGTTAAATTGATGCGGTCTTTCCCTGTTGTAATAGCTTATCAGATAATAACCCAAATCTCGCTTTGCTTCATTAATCGAACTGTAGTTAGTTTATGGCATCCATTCGGATTTCAGACTTCTGAACACCCGCTCCATCGGACTATGACCCAGCAGCTTCCTCTACGACTCATGCTCTGGCTCACCTTGTAACGCAAAAGCCTTTGTCTGAATTTGCGAGCACCTTACTGGGAGCCTTGGTCGCTATGGAATATCACACTTTTTGGCTTACCTATTAGCTCATAAGCTATATCTAAAGCTCTGGCAGCAATTTCTGCGTCCGGTCGGTGTGACATACACCAACCGATAACCCTGTAGGTATGCAGAACAATCACAACGGCTGCGTAATGCCATGCCTAGATATAGGTGATATTACCACACCAGACCTTGTTATATTGAATTGCCTATTCAAGTGTCCCTCCCAGACTAGAACTGGGGACCTACCGATAGTTAGTTGGTAAAAAGGATCGTTAGGCACAAAAATCGCAATAAGATGCTTATTAAATTCAAACGACGTAAGCCAATCTCTATCAAAGAGGTTTCGACAAAATGGCACGGAAGACTGGAAATGCCAGTTATATCGGTTTTTAGCTCACTATTTTCTTGATAGGGAGTTTGAATTCGCACAATAGTGATAATCCTGTAACTCTTCGCTATTTATTAAAAAGTTTTAGATACAGTGATGTTAAAATTGCTAGGCGCAAATATTTGCGACTTTTTAGTTTTGAGTCTAGGCTAAAAATCAATCAACGTGATACTTGTAACGTAAAGGAAGATGTTTATGCGTATTCTCACTTTTGCTTCTTTGATTGTTCCGGCTTTAACCTTTGCTCATAGTAATAATTTAGATGGAATTCTGGTTGCGTCATGTAATGAGGTCAAACTTACGCAAATAACTGAAGCTGACATAGTAAAATCATGTGTCACATTGCCTGTTGCTGGCAACGAGTATCAAATGCCAAATGATACAGAAGGTTTTTGTTATATTGAGAATCTTTCTGATTCAAACTTATCCTATGGAGAAGGTTTCCAACCAGATAAGCAGTTGTGCAAAGCTGAGAAAGAAGACATGGATGATTGGCCCTTATCATTATCAGAAGAGGCTGTCATACTTGCTATTGACAGCGATAAGACACCTAAACGTCGAAATACGTTTAATCTCATTTATGGGGAAGAGCCGTCTAAGACGACGCTGACATTTCGTTATAAATCTCCTGATGCTTTTCTTGTCTCAAGCACCGAGAGTGTTTCACGTACAGAAGGCGTAATCAGGCTGCGTAAACAAGCCAGCGAAAATACTCCAGAGAAAATTAGTTTAAACCTCGTAGTTGATGAAGACGTTGATGAAATATATTTAGTCGAGGTAAAAGACAGTTCAGGAAGAGTCCATAGCACTGATCAGTTTACTTTAACCTATGCTTTCTCCTCATCAGATGAGAACGTTTTAACACTTTCGTCAACAAACGGTTCATCTGCAATACCTACAAACACTTCATATAGAATAGCATTTCGAGCGTCTAAAAAAGCGATATCTAAGGTGAACTTTGTTGACCTTTTTCTGACTCAAGCTTTTACAGTTCGTGATATTGATTATCTAGCGGTGCTTTTAGAATATGCATTGGCTTTAAAGCTATCTGCTGACGAAAGGTACCTGACGTCGACAGTAAACTGCGATGTAAATTTTTCTTCCACAGCAATTTGTCCTGAGTATTCCAATATTCGAGCTGAATACCTTCACGCTTGCGAGCAGGTTCAGCAATTTTTTAAGGCACCAAATGGAGACAGAGCATATCAAAGCTCCGACGCATGTGATGGCACAAATACTTTTAATAGTGGTGGAAAACTTGTGTTGCGACGAGATCAAATCGATAAAAATGACCTCGCAACTATCGATTTACTGCAAGCAGACATCAGGTATCGTCTAGGCCTCCTAAAGAGAGGATTGCCATTTCTTGGAGGGTATCGTTCGATGTCGATGACCACCCCTCACCAGGAACTTGTAAAGCTGCGCTCACTTGAAAGCAGGATGGCAGACGCGATTGACAGAATTGAGCGTCTGCAAGAGCGCTTTGCTACGTCAACGTTCGAAGCTCAAGATGTTGATGTTGAGATTGCCTATATCGCTGGGCAGATTCAGGCAGAACAAATCAATTCTGAAATTTCGAGCTATCAAACAAATGCGCTATCTTCAGACAGTCAATACTATCAACAGCGAAAAGAGCTACTACAAGATCAGATTGAGCAATATGCAAAGAAAATTGATGAGCTAGCTGATGCACAGGAGAACCTAAATAGAAGTGCCGTGGCATTAATGGAGTCTGGAATTGCCTCTGCTTCGGGCCTTCCAGTTAATAAGATTAAAGCAATTGCTTCCGGTGATATTCAGACACTTGCGGAAAGCTACGTTAAAGAGCAAGTTCTAAGTGCTGCTGGTAGTTACTCAAAGGAGTTTGCAGAATCAAGTGAGCTGGTAGCCTCAATCGCTGATACTGTTGATGAAGTGCAGGACACTATTAAGGAAATCGAAGCGTATAAAAACGATTTTGATCAGGTTAAAAAAGCAATTGACGGCGATAGAAACGCCATAAAAGAATTAGTAGCAAAATACGGAAATGAGGATGTGAATAAGATTATTTCTGTTGGAGAAAAGCTTGAATCCGATATTAAAAAGGCTGCAGAGTTTTCTAAGGAGCTTGAAAATATGCGAGCCGAAGGCTTTCTTAAACTTGCACTGATAGATCGTAAAGCCCGAAATGAAATCGACCGCTTGGTAAAGGAAGTAATGCCGGTCGAAGCAGTCTTAGAGGATGCCTATGATCAAATTGCTAAAATGGCAGATGTTACAAAACGATTGCAAGAGCTTAAGAAGTACGAAGATACCATTGGTCAAGCCATCCGTGATTTTGAAGACCTTGATGAGAAAATTACATCGGATCTCTCGCGTATTGATATGTACGAGAGAGAGATAAAAAACAGGTTACGAGAAGGTATACCGATTGAGAATCTTGCTTATTTGCAACACAAAGTAGTTAACATAATTAGAAACTTAGGTGATGATAAAAACAAGATTGCTATTATTCTCTCTTTCGACAAACATTGGTTAATGTCGAATAGACTTGTCAACGATTTAATAGCAGAGGTTGAAGAAAGTCGTTATCCACGTGTTCAAAGAGAGTTAATTGTCGAACACCTTAAATATGAGTTCGGAGGGCTGCGTGAAAAGCCTACTACTCCATTTCACTTAAGAGACCTGATTAAAGAAGTAATTAAAATAAAGGACGGCCGCATTTCTGTTGAAGGGGTGGGAAGTTTTCAGTCTGAGTTTTTGATAAATCAATATTTCAGACAAAAAAGTCTTACCATCGACGAGATAAATTCATTTTTTAATAACTATGAAAAAATAACGGGTGAAAAACTTAAGAATGAAGCGATTGCGAGTATCAAATATGCTATCGATGGACCAAAGGCGGCCATAAAAAATATTCAATCACGACTGTCCGATTCTGATATTGAGAAACTATGGCAAGAAATAGAGTCTAATAGAAATTTTGAAAACTCAATAAAAAATGCGGGTCGCCGTGAGGTGGCAAAAATGCTTGTTTCCGTTGAGATGATGAAGGAAGCTGAAAACCTACCTGAGCAAATAAAAAAAGTACAAGCTCAAGATTCTTTCGAAAATTCAAATGGTAGTTTGCCGAATGGCGCTGAAGGCTCAAATTACGCTTCACTGGGTAGTACCGGCCTGAGTCCTGAGGCCAATCTTGCGTTGCAGACTGCGCTGAACGGTGCGCTTCCGGGTGCTGGAGTTGCACTCAATCTTGGTCAGACATGGGCTAGTATGGATGCTAATAAGGACCTTATGGAGGACTACTCAGAGCGTCTGACCGATACCATCGCTGAGCATGATCAAATAACACGTTCAATCACCGAGGCTGACAGAGGGGCTGCTTTAGCTTACCTAGAACGTGCTCGCGCTGAGGCTTTGAGAAATGCAGCACGCAGACAGCTTTCTGAATTTAATGATCAGATTAATAATAGGAGCAGCGATCTGGCAGAGCTTCGGCAGTTATTGTTTCTATATCGCCCTTACTTCTTTTATCTAGCCGAGTTGATGCGCGAGCGTTTTAACGCGTTTGATAGATCTCTTGCACTCTGGAGTACCGGTGTGGGACATGCTGGGTACTTTAATGAAAGGATTACGGAAGACCCAAGAAATGTGAGGTTAGCGCTAGATAATGAAATTCAGCTTTTCACTTGGCTGAATCGTGACGGAGAAAGTACTAAAAGTAGCCCTTATTATCTGTTTAATCACTGGCAGCAGTTAATTACGATGGCAGAAAACTACTGCGCAGACTATGGCTGTAAACCTGGAGATGGTAAACTTGGTAAGATAAGCTCAACCGTTCCAGTTAAGCTGTTTGCCGATTTGAAAGGGCGAGAGGCTAAGCAAGATTTTAGCCTTTGGAAATCAAAACGCTCTCGAGATGGAATGATTGAAATATTGCTCTCACTTACACCAGAACAGCGCTTAATACCACAGTCCGTTGTTAATGCACGAATCCTTGACATTAATATCGTGGCGATTGACAAAGAAGGTAATCCATTAAGCGGAAACCGTGTTGACATGCGTCACACTGGTTTCGCAAGAGTCTCTCTGTTCGACATAAATAAACTAGAATACACGATGGTAGATGAACAGCTTTTACCTTCAAGTATGATGCCTCCAAGCAACGAAACTGCATTTGATATTAGAGCACTCCGAACTCGCTTCCAGACTCAAAATGATATTACAGAATTATTAGCACTGCGTAACTTTGAGGGGTACGGTGTTATGGGAAATTACGTTTTAACAATTATGGATGGTCCAGGCATTGAAGACGTTGATGATTTTGAGATTCAAATCAGTTACACATACCAACAACCATCTGACATTCGCTATGAACAGGACTTTATTGAATATCTTACCAAAGGAAAAGAGTGTCAACTTGAGGAACACAGAATTGAGAAAGGTTATGATAACGGAAAGGGCTACAGCTGCTTTTTTGAGAGCAAAGTAACAGTCAATGCGCTAGAATATAACGAAAAATCCCGTGCATATGTTTGTCGCGATTCAATAGCTTCTTTTAATATCAATAGCAGATATCTTTATCCTTCCTTAAGGCGCATACAATTGCTCAAATGTGTTACTCCAGTGTCGACTACAGCCTCAATCGATCCTGTAGTAATAAGTGCGGACTACGAATATCTTAATCGAACTAGGCAATGCAGTAGTGATGAGCTTTTGGCGATTGCTAGCCTCCCCGAAAACCAACGTGCTGAATACACATGTTTTAGTGAAAATGGTTTATAAGGGAGAGTGGCAAAATGAAATCTGAAAAAAAATTTTTTAAAGCATCACTAATTGTCTGCACTATTTTATTATCGAGTCTTACAAAGATAAGCCATGCCAACGTAACTTACTCAGGCACTATTAATATCTTGCTAAATGATTCTCAGTTCATTTCGCTTTCACCCGCTGTAGAAGTATTCCCAGGGGAAACCGTAAGATTTAATATGAGTGGAAGCGTCAACGTCAACCATCATCATTACGAAGTTCGTCGGTGCAAGTACTTCGGTCTCAAATGTTGGTATGAAAATAGAGCACGCCCAAATCATCGGGATTACACCGCGTTTGAAATAGAAGTTGCGCTTATCGATAGTGCTGGTAACGTGATTGGACAACCTAATGTATTTAAGGGAAATGATCCTGATACATGGGAAATTACATATGACAAAAGTGCCAATCGTTTAGAGCCAGCATCTGTTCATGCACATATCAAAAAATACTCTGGTGGTAAAATTTATCGTACACCTTGTTCACCAGGCCGTCCCCGCTTTTGTTCCTCTGGTGGTTTGCGTTTGCAGACAGCTCAGATAAGCAGCGCTGAAAGAAAAGATGTTTTAAATGCTGCAATCAAAAACCAAGGTGAATCGAGCAACATTAACTCGTTAATACCCGAGCATTATCAGCAGCGTGTTGCACTTGACGCTCTCTTACTTCATTCAAATGAAGATCGAAAAGCAGTTCAAAAATATTTTGCAGACCAGATGGGTATATGGGTTGAAAATGGGGCTGAAAATGTTCAAGGGCGCATTATTGAAGTAATAAAGGGAGCTGTATCGCTGCATACAGACGCTTATCAAGTTACACAGCTGAATGCTGCGTTGATGCAATCATATATGAAACAGCGACGCTACGAAAAAGTACAACAGATGGTGGGTGACGCTCTAAAAGCAGCAAAAGCAAACTGCGTTGACGCTTCCAGTGGAAATTGCACACTCGCTGCTGCGCAAACCATTGCTGATATATACGTGAATGGGGGCAAATAGTTTCTTAGAAAATCGAGCCCGGATGA